>Ga0123335_1003633_pt1 | contig 21215 bp, 15 predicted proteins | sample BiotimSIPDNA_2_FD_89707 | JGI IMG/M metagenome (GOLD analysis project Ga0123335, IMG submission 89707) | Anaerobic biogas reactor microbial communites from Washington, USA - Biogas_R2 time_0 SIP DNA | ecosystem: Engineered > Bioreactor > Anaerobic > Unclassified | place: Washington, USA...
TTTGAGGTATTATAAAAATATGAAAAAACATACTATTCTCACGGTTTTGGGGATCATCCTGTTTTCAATAGGTTACATAGCTGCTTTTGCTTTTAACTTAATTGCAGTCTGGACAGACCTGGAGGGCATGTCCTTCTGGGGCTACCCTGAGGTCACGAGTTATGATCGCACGATTGAAGGGGATGTAAAGGTTGGTTTTCTGAATTGTCCTGTCATGATCACATCTTTGGACCAGGGCACCGCAACCTACGCCTTGAAGAATCAACGGGATTTTGTCACAAAACCAGTTGTTCAACTTCATACCAGCCAGCCCCTTGAGTTTGATGGCATTGTCCGCGAGAGCCTCCAGATCACCTTTCTGCCCAAAGAGCAAAAGACCTTCACTACATCATTTAATAAAGAAAATAAACTTCCCAATAACAAAATATTTATCAGGATATTTCTTCGCCAGGGGTTAGGTCAGCCGCCTTACGCAACCAAACACTGTGGCATCATATTCTTTGAAAATGGAACATTTACAGGAAAACAGATAGCGGTCATTTTGATCAGTTTATCGACGTTCATTATGCTTTTGGGTGTTATTCTCCATCTTGTGGACAGGAGAAAGTGCCTGAATTCAGACAATAAAATACTGCTTGTATTAACATCCATGGGATTGCTGGTCTTGCTGAGCTTTATATTGAATGCAGCAGGTTCCTGGTTGCTATCATCCTTGATATTACTGCTCTCGTTTCTTGCTATCCTCTCGATCCTCGAATCACGTTTATTAAGACCCATAAATTCTGCCAGGGGATTATTGGATGAATGATCAATAAACAATTTGGTAAAATTACATCCTCAATACCTTATAAGGAGTTTTATTAATGTCAGACATGTTTTGTTATCAGTGCCAGGAAACCTATAAAAATGTTGGTTGTACAACACGGGGCATCTGTTCTAAAAATTCCTCTGTGGCTAATTTGCAGGACCTGTTGATTTACCTGCTGAAGGGCATCTCCTTCTGGGGAACAAGGGGCCGTCATATGGGTGTGGTAATTCCCGAGATCGACCTTTTTGTTGCCCAGGCATTGTTTGCGACCATTACCAATGCAAATTTTGATGAACATCGCTTTGTTGAGCTGATCAAACAGGCGCTTGCCCATCGTGAAAACCTGCAAAAAACTGCCCAGGCCAAATGCCAGCAATTGCACGGCAATCCCTGCCCGGGTAACGGGCCGGATTGGGCATCATGGGTTCCCGGATCATACGAGATCGATGAGCTTCTCAAGAAGGCGGTCACAATAGGGGTCCAATCAGATCCAGATCTGGATATTGATGTCCGTTCGCTGCGTGAAACTGTCACCTATGGTCTGATGGGGATCTCAGCTTATGTGGATCATGCTTATATTGTTGGTGGAGAGGATCCTCAGGTTCTGGCGTTTTTGCAGGAAGCCCTGGATGCCATAACCGATAAATCAAAAACTATTGACGAGTTGACCAGCCTGGTGCTTAAGACCGGTCAGTTCGGCGTCAAAGCAATGGCACTCTTGGATAAGGCCAACACCGACGCCTATGGCCATCCGGAACCCACCCGGGTCAATTTAGGCGTCAAGCCCGGTCCAGCCATCCTGGTCAGCGGGCATGACCTGCTTGACCTGGATGAGTTACTTCAGCAGACGGAAGGAACCGGGGTTAATGTCTACACCCATGGCGAGATGCTGCCAACCAATGCCTATCCCGGCTTAAAGAAATATAAACATCTTGTCGGAAACTATGGTGGCTCATGGTGGCGCCAAAGGGACGAATTTTCAACTTTTAACGGTGCCATATTAATGACCACCAATTGTCTCGTGCCCTTAAGGGATGCTTACAAGGATCGAATTTTCACAACCGGCATGGCCGGGTACCCGGGTGTTCCGCATATTGCTGACAGGCTCCCGGGAAAGCAAAAAGATTTTTCAGCGGTGATCGCTAAAGCAAGGTCCTGCCCTGAACCACAGGAAATTGAGCAAGGTGAGATCACCATTGGTTTTGCCCATCACACGGTTCTGGCCAATGCCCAGAAAGTCATCGAGCTGGTTAAAGCAGGCAAGATCACCAGGTTTGTTGTCATGGGCGGTTGTGACGGCAGGCAGCCCACCCGCAAATATTACCAGGATTTTGCCAAAGCCTTGCCGCCTTCAACCGTGATCCTGACTGCCGGATGTGCAAAATATCAATATAACAAATTAAACCTCGGCGAGATTGAAGGCATTCCCAGGGTCCTGGATGCAGGTCAATGCAATGACTCATATTCCCTGGTTGTCATTGCCCAGGCACTGGCCAAGGCCTTCGGCGTGGAAAGCATAAATGACCTGCCTCTATCTTTTGATATCGCCTGGTACGAGCAAAAAGCCGTGATCGTATTGCTGGCTTTGTTGTCCCTGGGAGTAAAGAAGATCAGGCTGGGTCCGACGCTCCCTGCATTTCTGAGCCCGAATGTTCTTGAGACCCTGGTCAGGCTTTTCGAGATCAAACCGATAACCACTGTCGAGAATGACCTTGTTGAGGTTCTTGCCGGTAATTGACCCTGCAAGCCAGTTATAATTTGGTAGGTGGATAGATAATTGCTCAGGAATTGCATTCTGTAAAAAGGATATACTTTCTATTGTCAACTGGATGATTTGATAGTATTCTAAGAGTACAAATAGAAAAGGAGGCTTGGAATGAACTGGCAAAATATTCTTACATGGTTACTGGTTGGCGCGGTCGCTGGATTTTTGGCCGACCTGGTCGTTAAAGGTGTTAAGGTTGGTTTCTTCGGCTGGATCATCGTCGGTATTTTGGGCGGGTTCCTGGGCGGCTGGATTTTCTCATTACTTAACATCAATTTGGATTGGGGTATATGGGGACAGATCCTCTCTGCCTTTGTGGGTGCACTGATCCTTTTATTGATCCTGCGCCTTATACGACGGAAATGATATCTTTTTGATGATCGATGAGACTGCTATCAAAATGGCAGTCTTTTCGTTTAATTACCTTGTTCAATGTTATAGTTTCCATTAGCATATTCCACCTTTCTTAATGTTGAGTTAAAATAAGATAAAGAACTAATTAAAACCACTCGGAAACCAAAATAAGGAGATCACATGACAGAAACCCGCAAGAAAATGACATTACAGGCCTTGTTTAAAAAAGCGGCTGAAGGCAAGCCGATCACCTGGCTGACTTGTTATGATTACCCGACTGCCTACCTTCAGGAACAAGCCGGCATCGACATGATCCTGGTTGGGGATAGCCTCGGCATGACCATGCTTGGCTATGACAGCACCCTTCCAGTCACCATGGAGGACATGATGCGCCATACCGCAGCGGTTCGCAGGGGGGCGCCAAATGCCTGGGTGGTGGGTGATATGCCTTACATGAGTTACCAGCCGTCAATTGAGACAGCAATCCGCAACGCCGGGCGGTTCATGGCCGAAACCGGTTGCGATTCGATCAAGCTGGAAGGTGGGGCAAGTGTGTCAGATCGTATCAAAGGCATCGTGGACGCTGGCATCCCTGCCATCGGTCACCTGGGGCTGACACCGCAAAGTGTCAGTTCTTTGGGAGGGTTTCGCTTGCAGGGTAAAAGTGCCGCCACAGCCAAGAAGATCCTGGATGATGCCAAAATTTTGGAAGAAGCGGGCGCTTTCATGATCCTCCTTGAACTGGTGCCTGATCGTCTCTGTCAGTTGATCACGCAACGCGCAAAAGATTGCCTGATCATGTCCCTTGGCTCTGGACCGCATGCCCATGGTCAATTGCTCATCTATCATGATGCCTTTGCCTTATATCCCAAATTTAAACCCAGGATGGCAAAAGTTTTCGCTGATGCCGGATCTGTGATCAAGGAAGGTCTCGAGAAGTATGTCCAGGAGGTGACCGACAAAACCTTCCCGGCACCTGAAAACTGGTTTGGCATGTCTGATGATGAGTACAACGAATTATTGACCATGATCTAAAAGATTATAAATATAAATATTTATTTGAAAGGATATGATATGGCAGACCTGGCATCTAAGTTGGAAGTTCCCCGGTCCCGACTGGATAGCATTAACCAGATATTGAAGGATGGCAAGACAACAGTCATGCAGGATTTTCTCACAGTTGTTTCAAGGTATGGCTCGATCGAGGAAATAAATCAGAAACATCAAGCGTCACGTAAGCTTGAAAACCTGTTCTCCCTCGTGAAAAGCCGGCAACCGGCTTATATTGATGACTTGAAATGGCTGATTGAACAGCGTGACCGTGGAGCTTTTATTTCAGTCAGGGACTTTCGAAGAGGTTTGATGGGAGAAAAGGCTGATTCACTGGACTTCCATGAAAAGTATGCTGTCACCCTTGAGGTATCAGCCTTACAGTACTTCCCCTGGGTCAGGGTGATGGCAGAGCAGGCAATCCAGAACCGCACCCTCGTACCTGGAAGGTTTATTGCCGTCCGCAAGATGAAGGAATCTGAAGCAGATGGTGATCTGCCGGCAATTGTGGCTGCCTTGGATATTATCGGCGCTTCTTTTGTGGAAACCCTGGATACCAAAGGCACGGATGGCTCCAATCCTCACCTGGGTGGTCCAGCCACGATCACCGGTTACTTTGGCGGAATCGGGCAGCCCAATGATCATGCCTTGCTGTGGCTGGATGAATTTCTCTATTACTACACCAATTATGGGGTTCAGCACGTATTGAACTTCAATGCCGGCACGATCCTCCTTGGCTTTATGCTGTATAAATTGGGTGTTGACATCCAGTTCAAGATTTCGGTCTTTTTTGGTTCTGATAATCCCTACCATGCCCTGTGGATCATGATGATGGCCAAATTGTTCAGCCGGGAGGATGGCTCTTCGCCATTGATCGGGTTCAATTGGTCAAATTCGATCAACAACCAGACCATGGAGATTAGTGCCGAATTCAGGGAGATGCTGGGCTTTGAAGATGTCATCCGCTTCGAACACCACATAACAGAGCCCCAAAAGAGCATCGTAATTCAGCCTTATAACAGGCGGGCTGAATTGATAGAGATAGCCGATCACGTTGCCAATATTGCTGCCAAGCATGAGGGCGGAGACGTTGATGTTGACCTCTCAAGGCCACATTTAAGTGACCTGCTCGATTACTTCAGGGATAAAACAGAGGTGATTGCCAGTGGCGATTGGGATAACCTGATGGTCAACTTCCTTGATAAAGTTGCAGCATGCAATCGCACAGCACAGGAGCTGACCACAAACAGGTTAAGCTTTATAGCGGCAAGAAACTTGCATTAATATTAAATTGCGTATAGTTGTAAATAGAGAACAGAGTCGAGTTGACTCTGTTCTTTTTTAATTAAACCTCGCTTTGCTTGGCTTTCTCCCTTTGAGCGATCTCGTTGGTGTCGAGGGACCTGCCAAAGACAACAAAGCGTTGGAACAAATACTCTGTCACAAAATTGAGCAGCATATTGATGACAGTTACGAGGTATTCGTTCCAGAAAAGCTTTTCTGCCAGGTAATTACCAAGAATGGTTGAGGCAGGGGTGAATATCGCATAGTATCCCAGAACTTTCATCATGGCAATTGGCACATTATTGGCTGATTTAAAAGTGAATTTCCGATTGAGCGTAAAATTCCAGATCACTGATAATATCAAAGCAATGAGATAACAGGGCCAATAACTCCACCGGGTGAATTCGGTTAATAAGGCAAAACTGACGATCTCAATGGCACCTGCGCTGATAGAGAACAGGACAAATTTTACCGTGCGCCATAATTCTTTTTTGCGTTTGTTTTCCATCCAACACCTTTCATCAGTTAATCTAAGGAAGGATAACACATGGTGGAAATAACGGGGTGTTAAGAAATATCCTATTTACCATCTAATTATTTACATTTTCTAGCCTTCAGAATATTTATCAAAAAGATATTAAAAAAAGAATGAATTTTTAATTTTTTGATGCCTGATACAATTAACCTGGTGAGGTTAATCAAGGATTTACCAGTGAAAGACAAAAGTATCCTGGGCTATCTTTATGAATCGACATCAGTTCCAGTTTGCCTGTGCCTGGGTGATGGCAATATTTCCTTTGCATACCCAAAAATTATTGAAAAAGTTTATACAATCGATTTTATAAATAGTTGTATTTCAGACTTTCAGACACTGGGACGTGATTTCGACCACCCCCTGGTCTTGATGATTAGGCCTGCTTTCTTTCTTGGCATTATTAAATGTTCAGATGAAGAATACTTACTCCTTGGACCAACCAGTTCTATACAGATCAATCAAAAGGATATTCACGATTTCTGCAAAATCGCGGTAAATGATAATCAAATTCTCGAATTCAGCACCTCGTTTTCTCGAACTCCGATCATGATATACCGCCAATTTGTTTCGCTAATTGCAGTGGCAGCTAGGTTGTATACCGGTAAAGATGTCCGATTCGAAGAAATCGTGATTCAAAACAATATTTCACAACAAGAAGAACCAGAGATTGAACTAACCCGTCAGGTTTTTGAATCACACGAAAATGAGTTCCTGCGCACTCCCTATGATTTTGAACAAACTATTTATGCGGCGGTTGAAGCTGGAGATGTTGACCGGCTAACTGCAGTTGTGCTTCAACCCATAAGCGGGAGAACTGGTCAAATGTCTTCAGACGTGATCAGGCAGGAAAAATATACCTTTGTTTCAGCAGCGTCGCAGTTTTCACGGGCAGCTGTTCGAGGCGGAATGAATTATGAGGCTGCATGCTTTCTCGCTGATGTCTACTGCCAACAAATTGACCAATTGCATCGGGTGCAGGATATCAGTGCCCTGCTTTTTGAAATGGCGCGGGACTTCTGCAAGCATGTTCATGACTCTCAAGGAAAACCTTACTATTCCAAACCAGTGCGCTCTTGCTGCGACTATATATTTAACCACCTGCATGATGATATCCATATAGCTGAATTAGCGCGAATCAGTGGCTTTTGTTGTAAAAGCATCTCACAGAAATTCATTACTGAGACTGGGATGTCTATTCCCAACTATATCCATCGGGAAAGAATGATGGAGGCAGCCCAGTTGCTCGAATTCTCAACCCACAGTATTAGCCAAATATCAAATTACTTGCAGTATAGTTCGCAAAGTTATTTCACCCGAATCTTCAGGGGCACCTATTCGGTAACACCTAAGCAATACCGGCACATACATCAGAAAAAATAACCCGGAAGCCAAAAATTGGACTTAAGCACACCTTTTCTTACTCAAGTCTAAGTCCACATAACCAAAATTAACCTAAGAATTGGTCAAAATGGAATTATTCAAGTAACAATTCCATTATTTACTATAATCCTCCTGAAATTAATATAATCTAATCGCAAAGTTTTGTATTATCTAAATTGAAAGTATTAATTGAAAAGCACCTCTTGCCATTTATGAAATTATGATTACGGAGTAATTTATTTGGATTTCAATCGCGGGTGGTATTTTTGTACAAAAGATGGAAATCGTGTTGAGGTTGATCTTCCTCATGACGCCATGCTTCACGAAAAACGTGATTCGAACTGCCGTAGCAGTAAAATGTCAGGTTATTACCCAGGCGGGATATATAAATATGAAAAAAAGTTTCATTTACAAGCCGATGAGTTGGAAAAAAATATCTCATTACTTTTTGAGGGCGTTTACCAGAATAGCACTGTTTTGATTAACAGCCAGGTAGTCGGACATCACAAGTATGGTTTCACTGAATTCACTATTGATATAACCGATTTTGTCACGGTTGGGGAAAACATTGTTTCTGTTCATGTCGATAATAGTTTGGTGCCAAATTGCCGATGGTACACCGGAAGTGGAATTTACCGGCCAGTGTCGCTGATCATCACGGATAAAGTTCACATCTCAGCGATTCAAATTGAGACCCGGTCTTACTCTCCCGCAATAATTTCTGTCTTTGTGTCTGTAACAGGGGAGACACCAATAACTGTTGAGATCCATGAGAATGGGGAATGTCTCCTTTCAGGGAACCCCGGCGAGTTCCTGATTAAAAATGCAAAACTTTGGGGAGTAAATCACCCCCATCTCTATAGATGTGTAGTAAAAACTAACACAGATGAGCAGCAGATAGATTTTGGTATCCGCAAGGTTGAATGGGATTCCCAGACTGGACTTCTGATAAATGGCGAGGAAACCAAGCTTCGCGGTGGTTGCATTCATCACGACAATGGAATTCTGGGTGCGTGTGGGTTTGCAGATGCAGAAGAGCGGCGCGTTAAGATTATTAAAGAGGCTGGATACAATGCAATTCGATGTGCCCACAATCCCGCATCTCGTGCATTACTAGATGCATGCGATCGTTTGGGTATGCTGGTTATGGATGAAGCCTTCGATGGCTGGTACATTCCAAAGAACTATCATGACTATTCGCGTTGGTTCGAACAAGAATACAAGAAAGACCTTACGGCAATGGTCGATAAAGATCGGAATCATCCCTCGGTCATTATGTATTCAATTGGCAATGAAGTGTCAGAAACTGCAAGCCAAAAAGGTTTGGATATTTGTGAGGAAATGGTTGGGCTGGTACATTCCCTGGACAACTCACGTCCAGTCACTTGCGGGATTAACGTATTACTTAATGTGTATGCCAAAATGGGGATTGGCATCTATAAAGATAAAGGTAAGTATAAAGCTGAAATGTTGCCGTCCCGAAAAAATGGTACTCATCGCGAAAAAAAATCTGGATCAGAGTTCTTTAATTACTTGATGCAAAATTTAGGCCCCTGGATGGCTTTGATCAGCAAGGGAAGACTGGGTGAGAAAACTTGTCGCGAGGTTGCTGACAAACTGGACATCCTGGGAGTAAACTATGCGGCATCCAGATACGATGAAGATGTGGTGAAATTCCCGAACCGGTTAATGGTGGGTACGGAATCGTTTGTCTCTAACCTTCCCTATATCTGGGAGCGTGTCAAAAGGCATAAAGCTGTAATTGGCGATTTTGCCTGGGCAGCTTGGGATTACCTTGGCGAATCAGGCGCAGGTAGTTGGACATACCATTCATATCCAGGGTTGCCGTTGTTAGCGGGCAGTGGAACCATTGATATTACCGGCAAAATCGATGCTGAAGGATACTTCCAGCGAACTGTGTGGGGCCTTGACAAGAATCCCTGGATTGGGGTCCGCCCAGTAAATCACAACAATGACACCCCTACTCGCTCTGCCTGGAGATTCACAAATTCAATCAGCAGTTGGAACTGGCACGGCTTTGAAGGTAAGAAAGCCGTGGTAGAAGTTTATTGCGATACCGATAAAATCCAGTTGGAATTGAACGGTAAAGTGCTCGGCAACAAAAAAGTAAAAAACTTTCGGGCGATTTTTCAAACCACATACGAACCTGGAATCCTTTTAGCGGTTGCATACGATTCTCTAGGACACCCCATCGCCAGGTCAAGCATTCAAACCGGAAGCGAGAGGACCCTTCTCCAGGCAATTCCAGAGAAAAATGTATTGAGCGCCAATGGTCAGGATTTATGCTTTATTCCAATCGAATTCACTGACGAGCAAGGGTGCGTGAAACCCTGCATCGAAAAGCAAGTCAATGTTAATGTCGAAGGTCCGGTTAAATTAGCGGGCATCGGCAGCGCTCTTTACAAGACAGATCAAATTTTCACCCGGGATTATTACAATACTTATCAAGGACGTGCTCTGGCGGTAATTCGCGCCGGATACGAGCCTGGAGTTGCCAGGGTGACAGTCCATGCAACGGGATTTGATCCAGTTGTACTTCCACTTGAGGTGACATAACTTATGACAAAGTTCCGATTATTTGGTTCTACTTCTAAAGAGGTGTCAAAAAGAGAGATCGAACATCGTGCTTTGGCCAGGTGGGTGGCTGCTGAAGGAATGGTCCTCTTAAAAAATGATAATGTGTTGCCTTTTCAGGAGTCAAATATCGCGCTTTATGGAGCTGGGGCACGGATGACAGTGCGAGGCGGAACCGGAAGTGGAGATATGCAGGAACGATTTAGTGTAACAATTGAACAGGGCTTGATAAACGTTGGGTACAAACTAGTTGCTCCGCGTTGGTTGGACCGTTTTGACCATCAATACGCGGAAGAAAAGGAAAACTGGCGACAAGGCATTGAAGAACGAATTAAGGTTTACCCTCCATGGAAAGTTCAGCAAATGTTCGATGAGGTTATTCATGTCACACCATTGAAATTTCCAATTGGCGACAAGATCCAATACGAAGATCTGTCTTCTGAGACGGATACTGCTATTTATGTTGTTGCCAGACAGGCAGGTGAAAGCGCTGATCGCCGGTTAGAACCAGGCGATTATCTACTTTCCGAAGTTGAACGTGACAACATCGAAATACTTTCCAAGAACTACAAAAATTTCCTGCTTGTCATCAACAGCGGTGGACTGACAGATCTAAGTTGCCTTAACGGTTATCAAAATCTTGGAGCTATTCTATATTTCGTTCAAGGTGGTGAAGAAGGAGGTAACGCCTTTGCTGATTTGGTCAGTGGCGCAGCCAACCCAAGCGGAAAGTTGACTACCACATGGGCTAACTGTTACGAAGATTATCCATCAGCCCTTGAATACAGCTATCTCAATGGCAATTTGGAGGAGGAGAATTATAAAGAGGGTATTTTTGTCGGATACCGCCACTTTGATAATTTTGGAATTGAACCTCAATTTCCCTTTGGATTTGGTTTGTCTTATACAACCTTTTCTCATCGGGTAATGAAGGTTGATGTGAATGGAACGAGCATTTCTACTCAGGTTGAAATTGCGAATACTGGTGTCAAGTATGTCGGTAAAGAGGTCTTGCAGCTCTATGCAGCCAAGCCCAATGGAAAGCTCAGCCATGAAAAACGAAGTCTTGCCGCTTTTGCAAAGACAAAACTGCTGGCACCTGGCGAAAGTAAACCACTCACGCTCACCTTTAATTTCTGTGATCTTTCCTCATATGATGAAGATCAATCAGCATGGATTCTGGAGAAAGGTGAATACGGCTTGTTTCTTGGCAATTCATCTCGTTCCATTGAACCTATAGCAGTTATCATCCTTGATGAAAATGTCATTAAGGAAAAATGTGTCTCCATCTGCCCATTGCCACTGAAGTTGAATGAGTTGAAAACAGATCTTCCATCAGAGGTTTATTCTGAAAATCTACCAAGATTGTTCATTAATTCTTGTGAAATTGAATCCATCATACACAAGTATGAAAAACCGGGTATTAAAAGTCACCACCTTTTAGCCAATTTATCTGACAGTGAGCTCGCTGAACTTTGTGTTGGCGGTGGATATCCCGCATCAACATACAATATCACACCTGGTTGCGCAGGTCGAACCTCTGTTAAACTACAAAAAAGGGGTATCCCCAATGTGAATTTTGCTGATGGTCCGGCAGGACTCAACCTCACGCCCCAGATAGTTATTCTGCGCAATGGGAGCTCAAGGTATATCGAAAGTGTTCCGGAGGCATGGCGATGGGGATGGATCAAAAAGTTCGAACCTCTGATCAAGGCAAAACCCGGGAAGGGTCGCCCTGTATATCAATTCATGACCGCCTGGCCTTGTACAACCCTTCAGGCACAGACTTGGAATGAAGCGCTGATTGAAGAGGTCGGCAGCGCCATTGGCGTGGAGATGCTTGAAGTGGGTGTGACACTGTGGCTGGCCCCAGCTATGAATATCCATCGCAATCCCTTGTGCGGGCGCAACTTTGAATACTACTCAGAGGATCCTTTATTGACCGGGAAAATGGCCGTAGCAGTAACCCGGGGTGTGCAAAGCCATAGCGGCATTGGCGTTACTTTGAAGCATTTTTGCTGCAACAACCAGGAAGACAACCGCGAACATGTATCCTCAAATGTGTCTGAGCGCGCGTTGCGGGAGGTTTACCTGCGCGGATTTTATTATGCGGTCACCCAGGCAAAGCCCTGGGCGATTATGTCTTCTTACAACAAAGTTAACGGCGTCTACACAGCTAACAGCGCGGACCTACTGACCAAAGTTCTGCGCAACGAATGGAGTTTTAACGGAGTGGTCATGACAGATTGGAATTCCACTGGTGACGGCAAGGGATCTCACGTACTTTGCACTTCTGCCGGAAATGATCTGATCATGCCTGGCGGTAGAGCCGCACGGAATGCGCTGCTCAAAGCGATGAAAGATGCACGACTGGAAAAAGAAGATGTTAGGCAATGCGCTGCCAATGTTTTGGAGATGATCTTTAAAAGCGTAGTGATAAATGGGTCTTGATACATGCATAGCAAGGAGTTGAAGTATGGAAAATAAAACACATGGTCACACATGTAACGATCTAATGAGAAACGATCTGTAATCAAGGAAACTATCTATTTTAAGTGAAAAGGAGAAAGATAAAATGGCAGCAAAAATAAAAAAACAGTATCCGGAAGATTTTAAGACAGTGTTTGGTTTATCAACAATGAATTGGTTTGAAGTAAGTTCTGGGGCTTTCTTGACTGGTTTGTTCATGCTCTACCTAACTGATTATGCTGGCATCGGCGCATTGGCTGCCACGCTAGGCACAGTTCTCTTGATCGTTGGTCGTATCTTGGACGCGGTCGATGACCCCTTGCAGGGGTACATAATGGACAATGCCAAACCGAGAAAATATGGCAAATACAAGTACTTCATCATCTTGAGCATCCTCATAACCACCATCTCTGTCAGCCTGCTCTTCAGTATTCCCACAGCAGTTGCAAGTAATACCGTACTAGTCATCATTTGGGTGTCCCTGTTCTATATCCTGTATGACATAGGCATTTCTTTCTTTGCTGAAACTCCACTCAAACAGTCTCTCACCACTGATCCGGTGATCCGTTCCAAGATTACCACATGGCCACGCATCATTGGTACCTTTGTAGCCATCCCTATGGCTTTCTTCATCCCCATGCTCACTGGTATTAACACCAATATCGGCAACATGCACAAGAGTTTCTCCATCCTTACCCTCGCATATATCATCCCAGCGGGTCTCATTTCTTTGCTTGGCATTATTCTGGTGAAGGAAGGAAAACACCTGGAAATCGAAAAGCATGAAAAGATCACATTAAAAGAGATCGTGCACATGTTCAAAATCAACAAGCCATGGATCTTGAGCACATTAGTCGCTGTATTTAACGGTTTTGTTTGGACATTGGTGTTTGCAACCACCACTTATTACATCAAATGGGCATATTGCACCGATCTGACCACCGGTGTCGTTGACAGTGCGAAATTTGGCTCGCTGACCATGGTACTGGGTATCTTCCAACTCCTGCCGACCATCCTAATGGCAGCCATTTCTCCATGGTTGGTAAAAATATTCAAAGGACCGTTAAAGGTTTACATGCTTTCCATGGTTTTACAAATAATCGGTGGTGCAGGACTTTTCATCTCCATGCTGCTTGGGGTGCTTGGCACAACACCTGCCATCTTCTTCGCCTTCCTTGCTATCATCTTGCTCGGCGCTGGGCTCAGTTTTGTCCCCGGCACCCTGATAGGCATTGAATGTATGGATTATGGTATGTATAAGACTGGCAGGGAGATGCATGCTATTGTACACTCGGTTGGTCGGTTTATCGGCAAAGCACAAACCGCTTTATCACCAGCGCTTATTGGAGGAATTATGATTGCAACAGGTTACCAGGTAGACTCAGTTACCGACACTTTTACGGGTGATCTCAGCGCCATTCCCAACATGCTGCGCGCTTTCATCATCGTCTGCGGTCTGCTTCCTGCTATCTTTTCGCTCATCGCCCTGGTCATCTTGCGCTTCTACCCGATCACCAATGAGCTCCGCACAGAGATGAATGAAGCCATCAATAAAATGAAAGAGGAAAAGGCTGCCCAAACAGAATAGAAACTGTAAATAAATTCAATCCATCACACTGGACCAAAGGAAAGGAATGTTAGCTTGCTTCAAATCAATTCGATAGAAATTGAGAACCAAGCCAATGGTTGTATCACGGACGAAAAATGCCCTGTAATCTCATTTTCGCTGGACAGCGACATACCGGACACTACACTGGTGAGCGTCAAGCTTCAGCTGGGTCAATGGGTTAAAACAACCAACAAGCAGTTGGGAATTGAATATGATGGAAGTGAGCTACAGTCCTTTTCGGAGTATTGCGTATCGATTACTGCAATCGATAATCACGACGAACAAGCATTTGGAAAAACCAGCTTTCAAACCGGACGAATGGATTTGCCTTGGGATGCATGTTGGATTACAGACATGAATTCCACACATAAAAAGGGCGAATCTCCGATACCAATGACCTTTAGAAAGGGTTTTGTAATAGATAGAAAAGTCAAAAAGGCCTATATAACATCCTCAGCAATTGGTATTTACGATCTTTATCTGAACGGGCAGTTGTTGAATACCGATTATTTTTCACCCGGCTTTACATCCTATAAAAAAACGCTTCAATATAACTACTATGATGTCACTAGCCTGCTTGGTTCATGCAATGAGATGGTAGCAGTGGTTGGCGCAGGTTGGGCGGTTGGGCGCTTTACTTACAATAGTAAAACCCACATCACTGCCGATCGTCAGGCCTTACTGCTGGAACTATTCATCGAATATTCGGACGGTGAAAAGGAAAAGATCATCACAGACGGAAGCTGGGCTGTTACTCAACAGGGAAACTATCGCTTTGGTGATTTTTATGACGGTGAAACCTATGATGCCACAATTGATCTTGATGAGATTGAGTGGAAAGCGGCTTCATCCATCTCATTGGGATTTGAGCCAAACCTTTCGGTTCGCTATGGATGTCCTGTAACAGCACACGAGAGATTATATCCGCAAAAGATCTTCAAAGCCCAAAACAACATGGAATGGATCTACGATTTTGGTCAAAACTTCGCGGGTGTGGTCTCACTAAAAATCGTTGGACATAAAAATCAAAACATTACCATACGACACGCTGAGATGTTGTTTGCGGGAAATTTAAGTGTCAATTCTTTGCGTACTGCAAAAGCCTCGAATACTTACATCTGCAAAGAGGGGGTGCAGATCTACTCCCCCCGCCTTACCTATATGGGCTTTAGATACATCGGCATTACCGGAATCGAGCCGGAGAACATTGAGGTCACGACCTTCGCCATTTATTCCGATGTTCAAGAGATTGGATTCTTTGAATGCTCCAACCCGCTGGTAAATCAAATACAGAGCAATATAAAATGGGGCGGAAAATCCAATTTCGTCGATATACCCACAGATTGTCCACAAAGAGACGAGCGGCAAGGCTGGACAGGAGACATATCGGTCTTTGCGTCAACCGCTTGTTTTAACTTTGACCTAAATCGATTTCTCGGAAAATGGCTGACAGATGTGCGTTTGGAACAAAGCCGAAGCGGCGGGATCCCCTTTGTCGTTCCACGTCACGGAAATGTTAACCCTGTTGTACCTACTGCTTGCTGGGGTGATAGTTGCATTCTGGTGCCGTGGGCACTATACCTGTCTCAGGGAGAAACAACCTTACTGAAAAAGCAATATCCAACAATCAAGCGCTATCTTAAAGCAGTCAAATGGTGGGCGGAGTTGTTGAGTTTCAGCCGGGACAGTAGAAGAATCTGGAGATTATTGTTCCAGTTTGGTGATTGGTGCGCGCCCGGAACAGGGATAAAAGACTGGATGCGAAAAGGCAAATGGGTTGCAACGGCATATTTTGCCAATTCTTGCGCAATTGCAGCGAGAATCGCAAACATACTTGGCGAAACACACGACCAGTTGTATTTTGAGAACCTGTGCCATGAGATTTGTGCTGCTTATAGCAATATTTTCACGGATAAAAAGGGTAAGTTAAAAATTGAGTTCCAGACAGCCTATGTTCTTCCACTCTATTTTCAAATGGTGAATGGCAGCGAAAGGGCAAATATGGCGGGTAATCTCGCCAAACTTGTGGCTGAGAATGATTGGCACCTGAGCACAGGGTTTACAGGAACACCTTATCTACTTTTTGCATTGGCGGATAACGGATTTGTAAAGGATGCCTATCGGTTGCTGCTGCAAGATACCTGCCCTTCCTGGATATATGAAATCAAAGCCGGTGCCACAACCTTTTGGGAGCAGTGGGATGCCATTTCTCCGGATCAAATACCCACCGATGCATCGGAACCAGCTGAATCTGACAGCGAAATTTCTTTCAACCATTATGCCTACGGCGCAGTTGGTGACTTTCTATATAGAAGGGTTGCGGGAATTGAACCGACAAGTGGCGGTTATAAATCCTTTACCATAGCACCGGTGGTAGGAGGTGGATTAAGTTGGGCTAAGGCAACGCACATTTCCCCGTACGGAGAGATCGCTGCCTCATGGAATCACGCTGATGAAGTGTTCACCTTGAACATCAAGGTCCCGGTATCGACCAGCTGCAGGGTTGTGCTTCCCAGCGGTGCGGAACATCTGGTCGGCTCGGGCGAATACACCTTCAGTGAAAACATGCAACTTGCTGCCTTTTGTCGATGATGAACTCTTAAAGAAAACAAATATATGCCAAATCCATTTTTACCTCTCACTGAATATATCCCCGATGGCGAACCGCATGTGTTCGGAGATAGAGTATACCTTTATGGTAGTCACGATAGTGAAAACGGTAAACGCTTTTGTGAGCGAGATTATGTGGTCTACTCTGCCAGAGTCGATGACCTGCAGAACTGGATCTGCCATGGCGTAAGTTACAGGAAATCCCAAGATCCTAGAAGTCGCGGAGATAAGTTGGTGGATTATTACGCGCCCGACTGTGTTCAGGGCAATGACGGAAGATATTATCTTTATTATGTAGCTATGGGACCGAACACAAGAAACTTTGGACCGATATCTGTTGCTGTATCGGACAAGCCCGAAGGCCCTTTCGATTATTTAGGAGATATTCAGAATAGGGACGGAAGCCCGATGCTGAAATACCTGACCAATGACCCTGCTGTAATTAATGATAATGGCAAAATTTTTCTTTACTACGGCTGGGGATTAGGCAGAGATTTTAGAAGCAAGATTCTATCTCCAATTTATGACATTGTGCAGAGTAAGATTTTCTCCCGTTCCCTTGGGGAGATCAAAACGACGAAGCCCAGCATCCTGTCCTCCGCGGTTGTGGAGTTGGAGGAGGATATGCTGACTGTCAAGCATGAGCCAAGGGCAGTACTCCACAGCAAGACGACAGCTGATAAAAACAGTGTGCTCTATCAGCATGCATTTTACGAGGCTCCCTCTATCCGAAAATTTGGTGGAACCTATTATCTGATCTATTCCTCAGGCCAGAATAACGAATTATGTTATGCAACAAGCCAATCTCCAGATAGAGACTACGAGTATCGTGGAATTCTGATCTCCAATAGTGACCTTGGTTATCAGGGCTATCGCCAGCGTCTTGCTCCGGCAGGAACAATCCATGGCTCGGTAGAGCGGATCAATGGCGATTACTATGTGTTCTACCACCGCTGTACACACAACACGGATTTCTCCCGGCAGGCTTGTGCTGAAAGAATAAGGATGAATCCAGACGGTACATTCGAACAGGCGGAAATAACCACTCAGGGCATGGGCAAGCCGCTTTCTGCCAGGGGAAAGATTTTAGCATCACTCTGCTGTAATCTCTACAACAAAAAGACTAAGAAAGTGCAGGGCAATGGGCATGAGCAAGACCAGCCCAATATCAACCACGATCAAAATGGGCAATACATTACTGCCATTGATAACGGCACCGTTATTGGCTATAAATACATTGTCTTTCATAGAGTAAAAAAGCTCTCCGTTATCACCCGCAAGGCAAAAGGGAAGTTTATCGTCACAACACAACCAGGAGGGAAAATTTCGGCAGTCATCGACCTTGAACGTGGTGATACTTGGCAGAAAGTAGAATCAGAACTCACAGTGCCGGATGGAATACAAGCGCTGTACTTCACATATATCGGAAGGGGAAAGATTGACTTTAGGGAGTTTGAAATATTATGAGGATTGATATAGACCGCAATCAAGATTTTGTTGCTACAGATTTTGCATGGCAGTTTGGATTGGGAAGTGACCACGCTTATCTGCTTCACCGCACCGATATATGTAAGCATATCAAGCTTGCCCATGACGACCTCGGTATGCGGTATATTCGTTTTCATGGTCTCTTTGACGATGATATGCTTACCTATCAGCGCATGACCGATTATTCGGCTTATCGTTTCATGCCCTACGCCAAATGTATTCAAGAGGTGAATTTCCGCCAGATCGCGCATGTGTTTAATAATCTGCTCAAATGTGGTGTAAAGCCTTTTGTCGAGCTTTCCTTCATGCCCTCTGCTCTGGCGAGTGGCAGGAAAACAGGTATACGCTACAACAATAACATAACCATGCCCGGATCCCTTGAAGAATGGGCACATTTTGTCCAAAGATTCATTCGATTCCTGTTGAACCAGTATGGCGCTGAAGAAGTAGAAAGCTGGTACTTTGAGGTCTGGAACGAACCGGATCTTCCTATCTTTTTTAAGGGCAGTCAAAAGGACTATTTCCGACTTTATGAAACCACAGCACGGGCATTAAAATCAGTTGATGAAAAGCTCCCCGTAGGCGGTCCATCCTCCAGTGCCTGCCTATGGATTCCAGAATTTCTATCATTCTGTCGGGAGAATCGGGTACCATGCGATTTCGTGTCTACCCACCACTATCCCGGTGATGCTTTTGGAAATTCCTTTACCGCGAAAAATGCGATTGAATTGATCAAGGAAGTGCGTAACTGCGCGAAAAAACATCTTCCATTAAGTGAGACCATCCAGCGCATGTTCTTTCAACCTGAAACTTTCAAAAGATGGCCAAAAGGCATTTTGGCAAAAATGGATGACAGTGCTCGAAAAGAGGCAGGAGATATGCCGTTATTTATCACTGAGTGGAATTCCATGGCCATTTTTGGTTCGCCGGTCCACGATGAAAAGTATTCTGCTGCGTTTGTTATCAAGACCTGTCTTGATCTTAACCATTCAGCTGAAGCCTATATGTTTTGGTGCTGCTCAGACTTGTTTGAAGAGCAATTCATGCTTCCCAAGCCCTTTGTGGGAAGTTACGGCATAATTTCCAACGACGGTATTCCGAAGCCCAACTTTTGGGCATTCAAGATGCTGTCTCAGCTCTATCCGCAGCGTTTGAAGCTTCCCATGCGTACCCATGAGCCATTAGAATATGCTGCCTTTTCAGATGGTGAAAGGCTGCAGGTATTGATCCACGCGCAGGATAACGATTACCTTAGAAATGACCACTTTGATGTGGAATTGTCCCTGAATTTTGAGGCAAAGGCTGTTAGCATCCAGCACATTGATGATTCTCATTGCAATCCCAAAGCGGAATGGCAGAAGCTTGGCAGCCCGGATAATTTGACCCGGCAGCAGGTGGAGGAAATCAAGCGTTCAACTTGTTTGAAAAAGGAAGTGGCGCAATTTTCGACTAAAAGCGGTTGTACAGAACTAAGTGTTTCATTGCAAACGAACGATGTAATAATGATTTCAATTAGTTGAATAAACAGCCTTATATTAATGTAGAAAATTCCTTAATTAATTCTTGAGAAACAGTCAAAAGCAGACTGTTTCCCCGGTGTTTTAGCGGCAGGGTTAGGATTATTACTCTTCAGGGTATTCGAATACCATAGTTCGATACCACCTGAGACCTCTGTGAAACAAAAACGCCAGATTTCTCTGGCGTTCATAAGGTAGCAGGCTCAGGGCTATTGTGCCCTTCAGGGTATTCGAATATCATGGTTCGATACCACCTGAGACCTCCGGGTTACATGGTGCCCGTCAGGGCATGAGCCCTACGAGCTACTAGCTTCTGCGTGGAACATCTTTTCATAAGCCGTCGGATACGCTAACGAATCACCGTTGCATCAAAGCGAACACACCCCATCCCAGATATTCTCGGCCGAAAGTGGCGTATTGCTCGGGTTCCGAGGTCAGCAATGCTCGAACTTCATTCGCCATCTCGTCGTCGGGATTGGCGTCAAGCCATCGGCGCATGGTCAGCCATTTGGCTGCTTCGTATCTATCCCAACCGTCCTGATCAGCCAGTATCATTTCCACAACATCGTAGCCAAGCTGGATGAAAGATGCGAGAAGTTCCGGAAGAGTGAGAAACTCAGAGATTGAGTCAACATGACACCCCTTGGCAACATCTTCCGTCGGCGGTAGCTGCCGCCAGTAGGGCTCGCCGATGAGGATGATCCCTCCGGAGCGCAGGCTCCGCGCCAGAAGTTCGATAGTGCCAGCAACTCCCCCACCGATCCAAGTAGCGCCGACACAGGCTGCCACACTGACCTTCTCGTCAGAGACAAAGCCGGAAGCATCGCCATGGATGAACTTGACTTGATCAGCGACGCCGAGTTCTTCAGCACGAAGTCTCGCCTGCTGGGTGAACAACTGGCTCAAATCGACGCCAATGCCGGTGATACCGTGATCGCGTGCCCAGGTGCACAGCATCTCCCCCGAACCGCTGCCGAGGTCTAGTACCCGTGAGCCCGGTTCCAGGCGCAACGCTGCGCCGAGAGAGGCAAACTTATCAGGTGTGAATGGGTTGTGGATGCGGTGAGCGCTCTCCGTGATGTTGAATATCCGCGGTATATCCATGGTGAAAAATCTCCTTTATGGTGAATGGTCTTGGTCACGTCCTTATGGCTAATATTAACTAGAAGGTTGGGGCGGTGACTCAATCTAACTCTCAATGTTACCCCATTCCAGTAGGTATGTGGGGTGTGATTCTGTAATTGTTAATCATGCCCCGAAATTATCCCCAAAATATCAGAAGGACTTCCATCTTAACAGAGCGCCCTTACCTCAACACAAAACCCGAATTTCTCTTCTAATCGAAGTTAATCAAGGATTACGTATGGTTTACCCAAAATCGACCATTTCCGCAGTCTTTGCGTCCCCGAAGGTGCATTGAGAGGGATGGCCGTCTGGGAAATATAGCACCCCACAGGGTATAAGAAAACCATGGTTCGACACCACCAATTTAACAAAAATCTACCCTTTCGGACGGATTTTCAGGCATCGGTGGCGGGTATCGAATATCATGGTTTGATACCACCTGGGATCTCAAAAATAAAGTACCTGGTTACTCAGGCGCCTTAGTAGCGTGGTCAGGGAGCGAATATCATGGTTCGATACCACCTGGGAGCTCATAAAAAAAAACACCTGGTTACCCAGGTGCTTTAGTAGCGGGGTCAGGGAGCGAATATCATGGTTCGATACCACCTGAGAGCTCATAAAAAAAA
>Ga0123335_1003634_pt1 | contig 21206 bp, 15 predicted proteins | sample BiotimSIPDNA_2_FD_89707 | JGI IMG/M metagenome (GOLD analysis project Ga0123335, IMG submission 89707) | Anaerobic biogas reactor microbial communites from Washington, USA - Biogas_R2 time_0 SIP DNA | ecosystem: Engineered > Bioreactor > Anaerobic > Unclassified | place: Washington, USA...
ATTACTGGCTTTGTACCTCTCATTGCTTTAGGTGTGATTGTTCCGATTCTCGCTAAAGTTATGACTTGGTATGGTCTCCAGCCTCAAAAGCACGCTGGATATTAAATCCCCCACTCTTTTCTTTGTTTAGAAGGATTTCTACACTTTACTGTAAACGTTTAAAGTCTTACAATAAAAAAATGATTGAATTATAGGTTAAATAAACTGTTAAAGAAAATTAAGAACTTTTGGGGGCAAATTCCCAAGCTATGTTGCCTTTCCAGAGTTCGCCTTTTTTTGTCAAGCGAATTTCTTGCTCATCAATTTCTATCAAGCCTTGGTTTTTGAGTTTTTCAAGTTGCTTCGGAAAGACCTTTTCTGGTGTAGTTCCGAATTTTTCCATGAATTCTTTTTTACTTACAGGTAATAGTAAGTAAAGTCTTGTCATTGTTCTTCTCATCATATCTTCTGTTGTAGACTCAGAAAGTCTATGAATAGGTAATTTACCTACAGCTACTGTTTCCATATATTCATTAATGTTTTCGATGTTGGAGTATGAGAACTTTTGAAGGTAACCCATGAAACAACCTGCACCAGTTGTTAATATGCCTCCCCATGGCCAACCGTTTAGGCAGTTTTCTCTCATGTGCCATTCAACACGACTGTAACGGTCGTGACCTACTGCTTTATAACCGGCCTCTGTCAGAATTTCATGAGCTTTTATGTGAAGTTGTTTTTCATGTTCAGCATCACCTTGTGGTGGTGACGTCCCATTTTTAATCATCTTTTCAAGTAGTGTTCCAGGATCCACATGTAATGAGTAAGCATCTACTTCTGCATCTAATTCAATAGTTTTTTTAAGAGTATTTTCCCAACTTTCCATTGTCTGTCCAGGTAAATTATACATTATATCAACACATACGCATAACCCCAGTTTCCTAGCGTGTTTAATCGCAGCCTCTACATCTGCAGCACTGTCAGGTAAACACAACATTTTACGTAATTTATCATCAAATGTTTGAGCACCCATATCTACCTGAAATACCCCATATTCAGCCAACTTATCCAATTTTTTAAGTGCTAAAGTCTTTGATGACCCACTTATCTTAATGAAGTATTCTTTGTTTATGTTGAAATTTTCTTTGCAGAAATCAATAAGATCAATCATTTGTTCGGCAGATAAAACACTAGGTGTTCCTCCACCCAAAACAATTTCATCAAAAACGCTTGTTTTCACATATTTTGTACTTGCGTACATTGCAAGTTCTTTTTTCAACATAGATAAGTACTGTTCTATCTGGACCTTAGTTGTTGGAGTAGTTGGGAAATAACAAAATGCACATTTGGAGTCACATAATGAAATCCATGGCTGCAACTCCATTAATCGACCTGATGTGTTTTCTGTATTTAGAAACTCCATAAATGCTTTATAGGTTTCAGGTTTAATGTCGGGATAGTCTCGGTATGTATAGGGCGGCCAATTTTCCCGTGACCCGTAGACTTCTGACTTGTTATTTTCAAGTTCAGAGGCTTTTGTCATAATTCTTCCTTCTTTGATTTTAGTTTTAAAGACCGTCCGATAATGTAATAAAGTTTCCGCAATGAAGTGTTATGTATCTAACTTTTAAGTCCGTGCTATTTTAGGCGTGAGATTTGATTCGCCAAAGATTATAGTTTAATGCTGTTCTAGCCATTATTTTGCTGTACAAGTTACCTTTGATGTATCCTTTCACAGCTTGACGCATTATGTAGCGGGGACTGTAGAATCTGTTGTAGAATTGTCTTCTCATGGCTGCAATTTCTGTTGCTGGTAAATTGGGATCTTCAAATATGGGGTTCATTGTGTTGTATGTCTTCCAGTCCTCTGACATTTTCCAGCCTTTTTTGTCAACTATTTCACGAAGATGTGTTCCAGGGTAAGGTGTAGCATGACAAAGCCAAGCGTCATCCGGTTCAATTTCAGCTACGAAATCAAGTGTTTCCTGTAGAGTTTGTTTTGTTTCTCCGGGGTAACCTAAAATAACGGATACTGTGACAAACATACCTGCATCTTTAGCCCATTTAATGGCGTTCTCGATTTGTTGGTTTGTGACTCCTTTCTTTAAAATTGCCCGCATTGTAGTGCATCCTGATTCTACTCCAAACATAGTCTCATCACAGTTCGCTTTCGCCATTTTTTCCAATAATCCTTTTGTTACAACATCAGCTCGAGTTCCGCAACCCCAATGTAATTTTATTTTTCTATCAATTATTCCATCACAGATTTTTTCTGCTCTTTTACGGTCAAAGGTTAATGTGTCATCTTGAAAAGCTACACCTTCAGCTCCAAACTCGTTTTGAAGCCACTCCAATTCATCTAAAACTTTTTTTGGGCTTCTAGCTCGGAATTGCTGACCAAACATTTGAGAGGCCACACAGAACGAGCACTGGTATGGGCATCCTCTACTGGTTATTATGGGTAAAAGTTTTCTTCCTGCAACCCAATACTTTTCGACTGAAACAAACTTGTATGCTGGTAATGGTAATGAATCTAGATCTTGTATGAACGGACGGTTTTGTGTTTGAATTATTTTTTTATCTTTTCTAAAAGTGATGCCTTTAATGTTATCAAGCTTTTCTTGTGTTTCTGGTTGCCTAGCCAATTCTAGAATTGTCTCTTCGCCTTCGCCTCTAACTATTATATCCACAGATTTTTCTCTGTTGAGGACTTCTTCATCTGCAAATGTTGCGTGTGGTCCACCCATAACAACAGTAGCGGTAGGTATAGCTTCTTTTGTCACTTGGGCACATTTGAATGCTGACTCAATTGTGGGCGTCATAGAGCCGATTCCAACTAAGGCTGGCTGAAATTTTGATAACTCCGTTTTTAGTTTATCATGATCAAAATGGTTTACCGGGCAATCTATAATTTTAACTTCAAACCCGTTCTCATCCAATACAGCAGCCATGTAAGCTAATCCTAATGGTGGAAAAAGTGGATGGTGACCAATATCTATCGGGAGTGGTGGAGTTACAAGCGCTATTTTTTTATTTAAATTCATTAACCATACACTTACGCTGGGGTATAAATTTGAGTATAGCTTAACGTTGTTGTTTTTACTTTTGAACTTTTTGCTCTCTTGTCATTTTTTCTAATTATACATTATTTGGTATGAATGTTTGATCCTTTCTTGTTACGAGTTTTTAACAAAAATGTTGTTGCTACGATAAATGTAATTGCTATAACACCGATTATAATCGCAACTTCAACTGGAATTATTGGTTCAGAACTATTTTGCTCTTCAGATAGGTTCCCAAAAGCGTATACCATGTGATCATATGACCCTATGTATACTATGCCATTTGCTATTGCAGGTGAAGAGACTACTTGGTCATTAGTAGTGTAACTCCATTTTAAACTACCTGTCTTGGCGTTTAAGGCGTAAACTTTACAGTTATAGGAACCGAAAAAAACTGTTTCATCTGAGACAACTGGAGATGAAGCAACTTCGCCACCCGTAAAGTATTCCCATATTAGTTTACCCTCATCAGAATCTAAAGCATACATTTTGTTGTCATCTGACCCTATATAGACAACGCCATCTGCTATAGCCGGAGATGACGATATTGTGCCTTCTGTGGTATATTCCCAAATCATAAAGCCTGAAGAGGCGTTGAGAGCATAAATTTTGTAGTCGTAAGATCCAATGTATACCTTCCCGTTAAATACACATGGCGAAGAAACAACATGGCCTGATGTTTTAAATTTCCACAACAGAGTTCCTTCTGTAGCATCTAAGGCGTAAATGTTTCCGTCATTTGATCCAATATAAACTATATCATCAGCAATAGCAGGTGATGAAACCATTATCTGGTCGCCAGTAGTATACTTCCATATCGATTTACCGTTTGAAGCATTCAAAGCATAAACTTTGTGGTCCTCCGAACCCACGTATACAACATCTTTATACACCGCTGGAGAAGAGACAACTGCAAAACCAGTGGTGTAATTCCATATTTCATTTCCAGTTTGTGCATCTAAAGCATAGACTTTACCGTTATAGGAACCAACATAAACAATATTGTTTGCTATTGCTGCTCCAGAAAACATAACCATATCTCCTGTGTCATAACTCCAGAATACTGTGTTGTGTAATTCCCAGTCGTAACCAATCATTCCTGTAGAAGCGTTTAAAGCATATATTTTTCCGTCATGTGAACCTACATAAACTAGTCCATTTGCAACAGTGGGTGTTGAGTCGATTTTGCCTCCAGTTGCAAATTGCCACATTAAAGAGCCCTCGGCAGCGCTCAAAGCGTAGAATTTTCCGTTCCAAGAACCAACAAAGACCATGTCATGGGCAACTGCTGGACAAGAAATTACGACGTCTTCGGTATTGTAGGTCCATAAGACTTCGCCGGTTAATGCTTTTAAAGCGTAAATGTTATTGTCGTTCGAACCTACATAGACTACTCCTTCAGATACTGTAGGCGAAGACGCTACACCACCGCTTGTAGTGTAACTCCAAATGTGCTTACCGTCAGTTGCGTTGAGAGCATAAACCTTGCTGTCCAATGAACCAAAGTAGACTACGCCATCTGATATATACGGTGCAGAGTAAACATCACCGTCCGTAAGATATCTCCATTTTAATTCACCGCTAAAAGCATCTAAGGCATACACATAATCGTCTGAGGAACCAATATACACTACTCCATCAAAAACATTGGGAGGTGAAATGATGTGATCACCTGTTTTGTACCTCCAAATTAATTGGCCATTTGTTGCGTTTAATGCATAAATGTAGTTATCCATTGATCCAATGTAAACTGTGCCATTTTGTACAGCTACTGAGGAGAGCATAATGCTGTCTCCTGTTGTATAGTTCCAAATCTGTTTTCCAGTTGTAACGTTGAGAGCATAAACTTTGCTGTCTTCTGACCCAAAATAAACTACTCCATCGACTATCAGTGGATCAGAATCTACATAGTACCCTGTTTTGTAGTTCCATAGTTTTTCTCCAGTGGAAGCGTTTAATGCGTAAAGGTTAAAGTCCTCTGAACCCACACATATTATTCCGCCTTCAATGCTAGGTTTAGAGACAATGATTCCGTCAGTGGTATAATTCCAGATTAGTTGACCATTAGTAGCGTTGAAAGCATATACCTTGCGATCATATGAACCCGTATATGCTATTCCATCAACGATTATAGGAGAGCCAACTTGTCCTCCGGTGTTGAATTTCCAAAGTGTCTGGTTAGTTTGAGGTGCTTGAGAGTCTGAGTGACCTTCATTTGCGAGGGTACCTCTAAACATTGGCCAATCTGATTTCGGCAAATTTTCTGCTAATACAATTTCTGAAGCTAAGAAAAGAATTACAGTAAATATGATTATGATCCTTTTCTGATTCATTTCTGCTCTTATTATTATTAGATTATGTGATAAAATATGTTTTTATAAAAAAATAAGTTCAAAATAAAAAAGAAAAGTTTGTGTTATTCCTTTTTACGTAAAGCTTCTGGTATATACGCGCAGGCCGGATCTGACTCTGTTATGTCACCAGTGTAAGCGTAAGCTCGGTTTCTACATCCACCACATATTTCTCGGTATTCGCAAACTCCACATTTACCTTTTAATATATTTCTATCTTGGAATTTAGTGTAGTACTCTGATTTTTGTATTTCTTTCCAAGCAGTTGTTATGCTTTTGTCTCTTATGTTACCAAGCATCATAGGCTCCGAAGGTTGAAGATCAGTGTAGAAACAAGGAATAAAATCGCCGTTTTCAGTAACACTAATGTAACCTCCGAAAGCGAAGTATGTGCATTTACCGTGGAACTCTTTTTCGTACCAATGGTTAAACCGGTCTTCGGGTATTCTCTGTTTAACTACACGTGCAAAATGTGGGCAATGGACATGAATTTCAAATTTTTCTTTGTATTTCTCAGTTAAATCCCAGATGTGATTTAGTACCCACTCGTATTGTTCTGGTGTGGGTGTTAACTCCATTGTGGATTTCGCTCTGCCACTGGGCACTAAGTGATTGTACCATACAAAGTTAGCGTTGTACTTTTCAGCTAACTCAGCAACATGGTCAAGATGTTTATAGTTAATCTTTGTTATTGCCGCAGATATTCCGTTTAAAATTTTTCCTTTAGATAATTTTTCTATCGCTGCAACTGCTTTTTTGTATGATCCTTTTCCGCGTAATTGATCATTAATTTCTTCGGGTCCATCAATACTGACTGATGTCCATATTTGGTTTTTCACCAAGTTATCGTAGATTTCGCCGTCAACGAAACATCCGTTAGTTAAAAGGCAAACATTTAACCCTTTACCTTTAGCGTAACTTGCAATTTCAAAAATGTCTTTTCGCATTAATGGCTCGCCGCCTTTAATGCCGAACCATCTGACACCAAATTTGTGAACTTCATCTACAAGATGCATTGCTTCTTGGGTTGTAAGTTCTCTTGGTGCATGTTGTCCAGTGGCGTCAACATTACAGTATCTGCATCTTGCATTGCAGGCGCCTGTTGATCGCCACGAAGTCATAAGTAAAGGGCCTTTATTATCAGTCAAATTAAAATCCTCTCAAGGTTTTACTGCTTTCTGTTTAGTTAAACGGTTCTCTTCTCATCCTAAAAAAGCTTATGTGGTATTTGCCCTCTTTAGTTCTTACTCACCTACACGATTTTTAGAACTCGGTATTTATCCAAAAGCTCTAAAATATCATTCCATAATGTTTATAGTAGAAAAAAATGATCATATGATTGAGGCAAGGAAACGATATATCCTCTAAATTCACTTTATAAATTGGGAAATGGCTTGACGGGGGAAACCTGCGATTACTAAGAAATTCATGTCTATATTTTTATTAGTTTTATTATCTCTCTCGATAGTCACGTCTTATTATCCTACATTTGGGCAAGAAACTTTAGTTCCATCTAACATTTTAAATAAATTCGAATGGTCACAATTCCAAGGAGACTCTTCTTTTACCAGATTCTCTTCAGGTCCAGCCCCTGATACTTCATCAGTACTCTGGAAAACAAACGTGACTGGAATACAACCATATATTGCAGCATTTAACGGAAAAATATACGTGTCCAACCATACATGTGTGTTTGCCCTTAATCAGCAAGGTGAAATCGTGTGGCAAACTCCTCTTCCCAAATCTACACACTGGCCAATAGCCTACAAAATCGATGATTCACATATGGTGGTGGAGAGTTACTGTCTTAACCCTGAAACAGGTAAAATAATCTGGCAAAGTTTTGACTTTAACGCTTATACAGGCATTTTTAACGCAAACGTTTACAGTCCTGAAGAAAAAATGTTCTACATCAAAGTTGACTCTTACATAGAGGCTTGGAGCTTCGCAAATCCATCTCAACCACCAACACTTGCTTGGCGAACATATATTCGGGGAGGCGGATTAACCGGAATAGGCACAACATATGGTGATGGCAAAGTTTTCACAGGCTCCTTTGAAAATATGCAACTGGCGCTCGATGCCAAAACAGGCGATATTCTATGGACTACTAACACTAAAGGGCCAATGGTTTTTACTGGTGCTTATGTTGATGGCTTATACCTCAAAGGCGGAACCGACGATAATACAATGTATTGTTTTAATGCAACAACCGGTGAAATCGTATGGACATATAGACCTGACACTGACGGCTATTTCACTACAGGTTGCGCTGTAGCTTACGGAATGGTATATCACATGAACATGGATGGCTATCTGTATGCTTTTGATATTAAAACAGGCGAGGTAGTCTGGACGTATAAAGGACCTAACGGCTCAATAATGTGGCCAGGAATGCCTACAGTTGCTGATGGAAAAATCTTTGTAACTACCGGTGAATCAGCACAATATAATGCGCCTCCCGGTACATCCGAATTCGCATGCATCAATGCATACAATGGTGAACCACTTTGGACACTTAATATTGAGACATTGGCACCACGTGAATCTGTTGCTGTAGCCTATGGTACATTATATATTATTCCTGGAGACGTTACAACTGCAGTTGATACAATTTCAGGTAATGAATACTCTACAATTAACCAAATTTGGGCAATAAGTGATGGACCGCACTATGTTAGTTCTTGGTCTATGTGGCGTGCTGACCCAGTTCACTCTTCTACTGCCCAAGTTGGGCCTGCAAATCTTACTTTATCTTGGAAATTCGAGACTGGTGGTTCAGTTATTTCTTCTCCCAGTGTTGTAGATGGCATAGTTTATGTTGGTTCAACAGACGGTTACCTGTATGCCTTAGGCGCTTGGAGCGGCGAGCTAATCTGGAAATTTAAAACTAATGATTTGATTGAATCGTCGCCAGCCGTTGCAAATGGCAAAGTATACACAGGCGGCGATGATGGTTACGTTTACTGTTTAGATGCATACACTGGTGAGTTTATCTGGAAAACCTTTGTCAATGGTAACTTACCCTTTACTTTTGCAAATTTAGTTCTAAAGTCTTCTCCAGCAGTCTACCAAGGCAGAGTTTATATAGGTTCTTTGGATGGGCACCTCTATGCTCTTAATGCAAATACTGGTAACATAGATTGGCAGACAAAGACTAATGGACCTATAGAATCCTCTCCTGCAGTCGCCGAAGGCGGTGTATTCTTCACATCTGAAGAACCAGATGTCGGTGCATTATACAAACTCGATGTCAACAATGGTGCGGTTTTGTGGAAAAAAGAGCTTCCTTACAGAATTTCTTTTGGAGGAGGCACTTTAATGTTAGGTTCTCCATCGGTTGCAGAAGGTCGAGTTTTTGCTTCCTCTAATTGGGGTGACTACTTCTGTTTTGACACAGAAACAGGTGAAATGCTATGGCGTTTCCAAAACCCAACAGCGACCGAGTTTATCGTATCCTCACCAATATACCTCGAAGATGGGACAGTTTTACTTATAGACAAATTTGACCTAGCATGTGTTGACGTTACAAACGGTTGGGTTATTTGGAGCGCATATACTGGAGACGAGTTGTATGTTTCCCCCTCTTATGCAGATGGTAAAGCCTATATGGTGACCAGTCAAAGACACATTTTTGTACTTGACACAACTGTTAACGGAACAAAAATTGCTACTGCTACTACCCCATCAAGTAGTTGGTCATCACCTACAATCGCCAATGGTCGGTTATATGTTGGATGTCATGACTGGAATGTATACTGTTTCTCTGACACCATAACAACTGAACCTACACAGGAGCCTATGAAAGATGATTCAAAAACTTCACCAATGTCTCTTGTGATAACCATAATTGTAGTTTTGGTGGCTTTTGCAGTTATATTTGTATACATCCTGAAAAAACAGGTGAAATAGTTAACCTACTTTTCTTGTTCAGTTTTTGATGCACTGTATCCCCCAACACTTTTTTTTGGGCGACGCATCTTACTTAACTTTTTAAATCCCCAACTAAGCACCCTGTTGTTGCACACAAGGTGATTAAGTGCCGCACGCGCCATTATTTGGCTATAAAAGTCACGTTTAAGCTTCTTATTCAAGAAATATCCAGTGGAGAAGTAATTATCAAAGAAAGCCTTCTTGGTCTCCTCTAACTTTTCAAGTGGCAGCAACTTGTTGGTAAATACTTGGGTTTCTTCTCGGTATTGATTCCAATTTTCAGTAATTTCTAGCCCCAGCTCTTTGACGTAATTGGCAAGTTCTGTTCCTGGATACGGAACAGCTTCACACATGTAAACATAGTCAGGTTTTGTTTTATAGAGAAAATCAATAGTTTGCTGTAGCATCTCTGGTGTTTCTCCTGGGTAGCCAATCACAAGTGATACTGCCACCGATATCCCTGCCTCTTTTGCCCATTTGATTGCTTTAGCATTTAATTCTACAGTCGTGCCTTTACGCATGACTTTCAACATTTCTTGGCTGCCTGATTCTACGCCAAAGTGGATTAATTGACAATTTGTGCTTCTCAATTTAGCTAAAAGTTCCTTAGAGACCCTGTCAACTCGTGTTCTACAATCCCACGGTAAATTGATTTTACGCTTCTGCATTTCGTCACATATGTCAAAAGCACGTTTTAAATCAAAAGTGAATGTGTCATCGTAAAATGCGAATGCGCCTGCTCCATATTCGTCTCTTAACCACTCCAGTTCATCAACAACTTTTTTTGGGCTTCTGCCTCTGAAGGTTTTACCGCACATTTTTGAAGCTAAACAAAAAGTGCATTGCGAGGGGCATCCTCTACTGGTGATTATGGGCATGTAGTTTACGTCAAAAAGCTTGTACATGCTCACATCGAAATGGTGATGTGCTGGATGTGGTAGTGAGTCAATGTCTTGTATGAACGGACGGTCTTGGGTGCGGACGATTTGGTTATTATCTTTATAAGTTATGCCTTTAATTTGCCTCAAGTTTTTGAGGTTTCCATCTGAAACCAGTTTCGCCAGTTCCAGCATAGTCTGTTCGCCTTCACCTCTAACTACGATGTCTAATTCTCTGCTTTCTGTTACTGCCTGTTCATCTAAAACAGTAACATGTGGTCCACCCATTAACGTCAAGGCTTTCGGAGCTGCTGCTTTGGCTGATTTCAAAACGTCTAGTGCAGGTAAATATGTGACTGTAGCCGATGTAATTCCTATTATGTCTGGATTCAAGCTTCTAATTTTATTTTCTATTGTTTTTTGGGTTAAACTACTTGTTTGGCAATCTACTACGTCCACATTGTACCCGTTTTGCTCCAGCACAGCTGCCAAATATCCGATACCAAGTGGTAAAAAGATTGATTGCACTGCTTCGGGCGGATAAGGCGGGTTTACGAGTACTACGTGGGCGCTCACTTTTGGTTCCCCAAACATGTAATACTCAAAAACACGGTTATGCGTCTATTATGTGTTTTGTAAACACAATTAACACTTGGGTCTATCTGAATTTGAAGCTGATAACACAAGGTTTTTTATTTAATACATTCAAACTATCGCCTGATACTACTAATAACGGAGCAAATGGTCTTTGGCGATAGATATAGCATTAATTAACGCAAACATAAAAACTATGAATTCAACTAACTCTGTCGCCGAAGCTTTAGCAATAACAAAAAATAAAATCGTTAAAGTCGGATCAAATCAAGAGATAACTGCGTTAATAGATAAAGACACTAAAGTTATAGACCTGAAAAGAAAAACAGTTTTGCCCGGTCTAATTGATACTCATATACACGTAGCAGATTATGGACGGTGTCTAATGTGGCTTGACTTAACTGAAGCAAAATCCATTGCTGAAATACAAAAAATGGTTGAAGACAAAGCTAAATCGGTTCCCCCGGGCAAATGGATAATAGGTCAAGGCTGGAGCGAAAAACGCTTCAAAGATGACAGAATGCTTGAACGTGACGTATTAGATACAGCTGCCCCAAATAATCCTGTAATCCTTTATCGTGAAGCTTCAATGATTTGTGCAGTAAATACTCAAGCTTTGAAGTTAGCTGGAGTAACTAAGCATACTCAACCTCCAAAAGGAGGTAATATTGACAAAAACCCTGATACAGGTGAATTGACTGGGATTTTACGTGAAACAGCTACCACAATGGTTTGGGGTGTCGTCCCTGAGCCCACTGAAGAGGAGCTTCTGGAAGCAACTGTAGTGGCCTGTCAAAAAATAGTTGATGCAGGAATAACGAGTGCCCATTGGCTTGTAATATCTGAAAGTGAATTGGCGATAATTCAAAAATTGCATTTGCAGAACAGAATACCCTTCAGAGTTAACGTGATAGTTCCTGAAGAACTGTATGAGAAAGCTTTCTGTTTGAAAGTTGTTAATGACCAAATGTTGAAAATTGCAGGTGTTTTTATTGTTGTTGATGGTTACTTGGACTCAAAAGAAGCTGCGCTAGTTGAACCTTACAGTGACAATCCAACTAATAAAGGAAAATTACTTCTCAATTATGAGACGCTAAAATCTGCGCTTAAAAAAGCAATAGCCTTGGGCACTCAACCGGTTATACATGCAATGGGCGACAGGGCGATAGACCTAACGTTGACTGTTATCGAGCAGTCACAAAATGATGCAATTCGTTTCAGAATTGAACAAGCCGCAGTTCTAAACAAATCTCTAATAGATCGTATTAAAAAACAAAAAGCTGTAATTACAGTTCAACCCAAAGTTATCTCAACAGAATTTACAGTTTGGTCAGCTATTCAAAGTTTAGGTGATAGAACCCGTTTTCTTCATCCTCTTAAAACTCTGTTCGATAACCAAATAGTTGTAGCCGCAGGTTCAGATTGCCCCATGGAACCACTAAGTGCACTTCTGGGAGTACAAGAGGCTATATTGCGACCAAATTTTCCTGAGCAACGATTGACTCTAGATGAAGCTCTAAGGATGTATACTTCAAACGCTGCCTACTGTGCTGGAGAAGACTCACTAAAAGGCTCAATCGAAGAAGGAAAATTTGCTGATTTAACAATTTTATCATACGACCCTGCTGATGTAGACCCATCAGCAATTAATGATATAAAAATTGAATCCGTAATGGTCAATGGTGTATTATTGAAGGATTCCCTATCTATAATCTAAAATATACTGTTCAGCAGGAAAAATTTGTTAATTACTTTTCTATTTCATTTTTAGAAGCATCTTTAATGCTTTTCGTGGGCTATGTATTGCCCTTAAAATTTTTGTCCTTGTTAAAGTTCGATTAACCATATTTGCCCTCATACAGAGTTCACTCAACTCAGCTGCTGTAAATTCTGGTGTTTCCACTAATGGTTCCGTTGCAGCTAGTGCGTAATCACAGAATCCCTCTTTTATGTACCCGCTTGCTTTAGCTTGCTCAAAAAATTTTGTGCCATACAAAGGCATAGCTATACTAAAAACAAAACTTTCTGCACCTAAACTACGAAGTTTATAAGCATACCTTATTGTTTCTTCAATGTCTGCTTTGGTTTCGCCGATTAACCCCATCACAAAAAATACGCCGACTTTAATGCCGACTTTTTTTGCAGTAACAATAGCTTCTTCTACTTTCTTTAAATCTAAGTTTTTATTGGCAATTTTATTAACTACTCTTTGAACTCCAGATTCAGGCGCCACCCTTATTTTTTTACAGCCGGACTTTTTCATTTTAAGCAGAAGTACTTCGTTCAGTGTATCAGCTCTAATACCATTAGGGGTAAACCATTCAAAGCGTAAACCTTTCTCGATTATCAAATCGCATATCTGTTCCATTCTTTGTACATCAAAAGTCATATTGTCATCAGCGAAATCAATTTGTTTTATTCCATAAGTTTTGATTACGTGCTCTACTTCGTCAACTACGTTTTTTGGGCTCCGTGGCCGCCATTTTTTTCCCCAGACAATGCTGTGGGTACAAAACACGCAGTTATAGGGGCATCCTCGACTAGTGATAACTATTGTGTATGGTTTGTTTATTTCACCTCGTAACGGATTTTGTTTTACCGCTTGAGTGTAAACTTTCATTGGTAGCAGATGTCTAGCTGGACGAGGTAGTGCGTCCAAGTTTTCAATGTATGAGCGTTTACTTGTGAGGACAGTTTTTCCGTCTTTCTTGAATCCTAATCCGTTAATTTCTTCATAATCTGTTTTTTTCTTTTCTAATGCTTCAATTAATTCTGAAATAGTGACTTCTGGTTCGCCGATTACAACAAAATCAACAGCACTGTTTTTTAGGCAATCTTCAGGGCGAGATGATGGATGAAGCCCAAATAATATAACAGTTATGTCTATGTTTACTTTTTTAACAATTGAAGCCACTTCAAAAGCTGTTATCGACCAACCTGAAAAAGGAATTTCTATAATCACTACATTAGGGTTCCAATCTGAAAGCCTCTGCGCTATAGTTTCGTTACTTAATCCAACTCTATATTTTGTTTCATCCATTTCTAAAAGGTTATTCCACCCTTCAGTCGGTGAATCAATTATGCTTACGTCTTGAGTTTTTTCCAGAACTGCTGCGACAGAGGCCATGGCTATAGGTGGAAAAACATTGGGTTTTCCCCAAGCTTTCGGTTGAATTCTTGGTGGATTAATAAGGCAAATACGCATGCAAAGGCACTTCTTAAAACCAATACTACCAAACTCTTCGATTAAATCTTTCTACTAAATTGGCATAAACCAAAAACGCACAATAAAAATCACTATGATGCATAAGAATCCCCAAAGTACAATTGTTAAATCTCTGATCCGTAAAGCATCTAATATTTTCTCGCCGGTTAATGCTTCTTGTGCGTCTCCAAGAATATATTGTCCCGGCTTCTCAAGTTGTACCTTTAGTGCACCGGCAACAGCTGCCATTGGCCAACCATGGTTTCTACTAGGTGTTTTTGCATGGTCTCTTTTTGCTATTCTCCAAGAATTCTTAGCATCCAAACGTAAAATTAAAGCTGATAGAATCATAAGTAGTGCTGTGAGTCTAGTTGGGATATAATTAACAAATGAATCGAGATTTGCGCTAAACCACCCTGTGTTAATATGCTCTTTTGTTTTGAATCCAACCATGCCATCTAATGTGTTTATTGCCCTAAATGCAATAGCGCCTGTTACTCCAAAAAGAGCAAATGACATCATTGGTGAAAGTTTAAAGTCAATCAGGTTCTCTGACATAGACTCTATAACTGCGCTGCTAATCTGTGAACCATTCAACCCCTTTGAGTCTCTGCGTGAAAAATGGCTATATTTTTTTGCTTCATCTAAATCGTCGTTTATTATTGCCTTTGTAGCTGCTTTCGCCCAATCAGTTTCAAGTTTTATGCAAATCGTCATCTTTAATATTATTATGCCAACTAAAGCGTAAACTAAAATATTGATGTAAGCTGGTATGTACGTGTAGATTAGCCATAACCCAAAAAATACTGGAGCTGAGGCTGTAACGATAACAGTTAAAGCCAATAAAACTCCTAAAAACTTTTCCGCCCGTGCATTTTCACTTTTAAAGTAGGGTTCAATTTTTTTTGTGAAATTTCCAATAATGACTGTTGGATGCAACTTGAAAGCAATTTTATCTGGGTAATTTGGGGAAGGATCTCCAAAAATCAAATCCAGCAATATAGCCAGTACAAGCATTACTATTGCGACTAATATGTTTAGGCCATTTTGTGCCAGCCAAAGGTAAATGTCAAGCATCGATTCGATACTTAAGAGCTCGCTTTATATCAATTACGGTTCTCTTTAGCAGAGGTAGAGACTTATTTGTTAAGCTTATTTTTTAATTGATTTTAAAATGATGTGGTAGCTTTTTTGAGACAATATCTGCAATGTAATAGCCTATTGGAATCATGATTAATGCTGTGGTGATGTTGTAGAAGACGATTGCTGGCATTACAGCTATAACCAATCCATAGCAGTAGTCAATACTGTTCCCAGATACTAATGCTACAAGAAAACCAAATATGCTATAGTCAAATGCTAACATAATTAACGATCTGGAAATTAATCCTGATGTCGTGTAGGCAATGGCTGGTTTAATTATTTTAAATCGATGCAATTTCTGTCTGAGAAACTTTTCAAAAATATACATACCCAGTAACATGGTGAGGACAGAAATAAAATAGTAAGTTGCACCTAAAACTCCTGCTGGGTTAATGTTTAGCATAGTGGTTATTAACATATTCAAAATAGCTACCATGATTCCGCTTTTGTAGCCAAATAATAGAAAAGCTGTTACTATAGAAATATCGCCTAGTTGATAAGAGTGTGTTATTAAGTATGGTGCTGGAATCCGAATTAAATTTAATACTGCTGTCACAGCTGCGAAAGCAATTATTGCACCGACTGTTTTAGTATTCATAATTCCTTGTTCCAGTTGCAGTTTTTTTAATTTTAATTACTCTTTTTGTATAATAAAGAATTCTATGTTTTATCTGATTAGTTCTCTTCGCTTAACTACTTTTCTGAATATCTAAAATTATTTTCAGCTTTTTGCAATCAATCGACTTTTTTGACTTAATATCGCACCTAAATTTGGGTTAACTGGGAAACTTGTGTCATCTGCACATGCTAATTCTACACGTTGAATGTAAGGTTCTTTTTTTACTTCTTTAACGATCTCCTGAATGCTTTTTAAATCCGTAATTGGTGCAATTGCTAAAATATCATACATTCCAATTATTTCAGTTACTACCATCACATTTTTTAGACTTTTTAAGTATTCTATTGCTTTTATTTTAGACCCCTTAGGTGCCAACGTTATTAATAGGAAAGCTTTGCCTTGGTAGCCTACTTTTGAAAGGTCAATTGAGACTATTGATTTAAAAATCGTTCCTTCTTTTTTCATTTTTTCATATCTTCTTCTGACAGTGTAGGGTGTTGATCCTATGTTTTTCGCTATTTCAACAAATGTCAAAGATGCATCCTTGAAAAGTTCACTTAATATTAGATAATCCAGTTTATCCATGCTGTCATATTCCTTTCTTTAAGGGGTTTAACTGTATATTCTCAAAATTCAAGTATGGAAATCCTGACCATACATTAACAATTACTTTCCTTATACCAAACCGTCTTTTAGCCATCTCAACGCATTCATTCAAGCTTGAAATATTTTCGGCGTAAACCACTGCACATAAATCATATTCACCAATACTAGTTGAAGGTTCGATTAAATGCGTATGTTCGCATAAGAATTTTACTATCTCTTCTGTATTTGCGTCTGTTTCCATTCCAATGGTTGCTACAATCTGAAAACCCATTATTCCTATTGGTGCAAAAAGCGTTGCGCCTGTGATGACCCCTAACTTTTTTAATCTTTTAATCCGATTTAGAACTGCAACCGACGATATACCGCATTCTTTAGCCATCTCTTTTAGGCTTGTGCGTGCATCTTTAATTAAAATATGCAAAATTTTATCGTCAGTTCCGTCTATACTGATGATTGGGGTCATTTCAATTCAGCAATTAGCTCAATCTATTGAATATAAAGTTTTTTCGGTAATTTTATGTATTGCTATTTAATTTAAAAAAATATGAAATATTTGATGTCTTTTTTTATTAAATCATATTTAAAAAGGCTTAATAAAATTATTCGACGCCAAACTTTTTCACAAAGTCTTATAAATGTAGTTCTCCAATCGTGGTATACATAAAAAAGGAAAATGATACAAAATGAACCAAAACATAAAACAAACACTATCCCTTATACTATTATTATCTTTTGCAGTTTCTATAATTTCAGTTCTACCTATGACTGATGCTCAGACAGCTCCAACAAAACCAACATACGCTTTTATCAGCGCTACCCCCAACCCTGTCGGTGTTGGACAAGAAACCCTACTTCACATTGGCATAACCGAAGCTACTAACGGTACCTATTGGCAATGGAAGGACTTAACCGCCACAGTTACTAAGCCTGACGGAACAAAAATGACGTTAGGTCCATTCAACACTGACTCAACAGGTGGTACAGGAACAGTTCTAGTACCCGACCAAGTCGGTGTATGGAAGCTCCAGACACACTTCCCAGAACAAAAAATGGTTCCTGCTTTTACATTCCCTGCAGTTGAAGTAACCTACCTCGCAAGCGATAGCCAAGTTGTAGACCTAGTTGTTCAAGAGGATCCTATACCATATTTCCCGCCTTTCCCACTACCAACTGAATACTGGAATAGACCAATTAACGCACAATTCTATGAATGGGCACCACTAACCGGCAACTGGTTAAGACCTGTCGGAAGCTATTCTATGCCACCAATTCCAAAGTACATGGAAGGTAACCAAGGTGCTCCTGAAACCGCTCATATACTCTGGACCACACAGTACGCCCAAGGAGGCATGACTGGAGGCGAACAGGGTAACATGGGCTACGAAATGGGTGACGCATACGTTGGCAAATTCTTAGGGACAGTTGTAATCGACGGTGTAATGTACTACAACCGATATCAATCAACAGGCGGAACTTCAGTAACACAAGAAGTTGTTGCAGTAAACTTGAAAACAGGGGAAGAACTCTGGGTTAAAAACTGGAACAATTCCAGATTAGCTTTTGGTCAAGTATACAACTTCCAAGGATTCAACTATTATGGTGCATTCGCATACCTTTGGACAGTAACAGGTACAACCTGGGATGCATATGACGCACTTACAGGACGATGGGTATACCGAATAACAAATGTTCCTGCAGCAAGTCCGAACTTTAACTATTATGGCGAAAGAGGCGAAATCATAAGATACACTGTAAACCAACAAGCAGGTTGGATGGCTATGTGGAACTCAAGCAAAGCCACAAACCCACAGACTGCACAAGCAGTAGCTGACGGCAGCTGGGATGTACCTGGAAGCGTATTCGACGGTAAAAGAGGCATACAATGGAACGTAACTATACCCAAAGGCTTACCTGGATCAGTTTGCCATGCTGAAGTAAACGATTGCGTTCTCGGTTCACAATCATCTGCTTTCCCAAGTTACAGTGGTAAAACAATTACCTCTTGGGCAATTAGCACAAAGGAAGGCTGTGAAGGACAACTCATCTTTAATAAGACTTGGACTGTTCCATCAGGATTCGAACAGGGCACTTGGGTTTGGAGTGACGTAAGCTTCGAAGATCGTGTATTCATAATTTCATGCAAAGAAAGCCTCAGATTCTACGGGTTCGACTTAGACAATGGCAACTATAAATGGACTACTGAACCAGAACAATACCTACAATACTACGATAAATGGTATGGTCCAATGCACGCTTATGGGCTGTTCCTCAGCGAACGTATGAGTGGTCAAGTAATAGCATATGATATACAAACAGGTCAGAGAGTCTGGAACTATAACTGTTCAGACCCATACGCAGAAATTTTGTGGAGCGAAAACTTCCCAACAAGATTCGAGTTTGCAACTGACGGAAAAGTCTACATATCCTATGCAGAACACTCACCTAACTTGAGCGCACGTGGTGCCCCAATGGTTTGCTTGAACGCAACCACCGGTGAAGAAATCTGGAGAATATCCTGGATGGGTAACTGGTGGGGCGGAACATGCGTCATAGGTGACAGCATAATGGCTGGACTTAACGCAGGCTACGATAACCGCATCTATTCATTTGGAAAAGGTCCAAGTGAAACTACTGTATCAGCATCACCTAAGGTTTCTGAACACGGAAGCAAAGTGCTCGTAGAAGGCTTCGTTAATGACCTAGCCCCAGGTGCAAGCGAATACGATATAGCTGTACGTTTCCCCAATGGCTTACCAGCTGTCTCAGATGATTCAATGACTGCTTGGATGCAATACGTCTATATGCAATATCCACGACCAACAGACGTTACAGGCGTCGAAGTCAATTTATATGTGCTTGACCCCAACAACAACTACTACCACGTCGGCAGTGCAACTAGTGATGCAAACGGCTTCTACAGTTGCTCATTTGTTCCTGAAGTTCCAGGCGACTACACTGTAATCGTTTCATTTGATGGAACAAAATCGTTCTGGGGATCAAGTGCAGTAACTGCTATTGCTGTTGAAGATGCTGCTCCTGCTCCTACAGATGAACCTAAAGGCGACTCCATAGTAGAACAATACTTCGTTGCAGCAATTGTAGGCATAATCATCGCTATAATAGTCGTAGGCATAGTAATCATACTGATGCTCAGAAAGCGTTAATCTGCAAAAAATTATCCCTTTTCTTTTTTTTATCTCAAAAAATAATTTAGCCGTACTGGTATTCTACCTCCATTTTCTAATGGAACATATTTTGTCTACAAAATTTGTTTTCTATTTTTGATAGACACTTAACAAACTCTTTTTACCAATCCTTTTAAAAATTATTCACAGACTTTGAATTTTGAAAAACTACGCTTGGCTTTTAAATGTTAATGAAGATAATAGTCTTTATAGGTGCTTTCAGTTTGAATCAGCACGAAGAACTCAACGAAAACCTTTTCTCTACATATGTTTTCCTAGTTAAAACTGGTAAAGCGGTTGGCCCTAGGGATTTGATGCGCGGTGCTAACCTCAGTAGCCCAAGTGTTGCATATCGCAATTTACAAAGATTAATGGATTTAAATTTCGTTGACAAAGACGAATATGGTAACTACTTTGTTAAAAAGAAAGTTGGACTAAAAGGTTATTTCTGGATTGGGCGATTTCTCATTCCAAATTTTATAATTTTTGGTATAATCTTCTTGGCAGTTTTAATTGCTGAAATAGCAGTTTTAATTCCCCATTTAGTATTGGGTTCTTTTGTTGAAGGCTCCTTCTGGTTATTAACAATAGTTACGATTGTATCCGCCTCTATCTTTCTATTTGAAGGACTGCGGTTTAAGAGAAAAAGAAAAATTAATTAAAAATTCTGCTTTCTTCTCAATTTAAGTTTAATATTTGCGATGAAGTGCATAGCAACAACAATAGCAGTTGAAAGTTTGAATCTTCGCTTTTTATCGAGGAAGTATGCTCTCCGCAAATAGTAGTGATGGAATGCACCTTCACGAAGTTTACCCAGTTCTTTCATACTAAGCTGAGGAGTTTCAAAAATAGGTCTAGTAGTATCGTACTTATCAAAGTCTGTAACTCTAAGCCAACCTTTCTCTTTAACTAAATCATATAATGGTGTGCCCGGAAAAGGTGTTGCCACATTATAGAAACCTAAATCATCAGGCGCCACTTTTTCAACAAACTTTATTGTATCCCATGCGCTTTCTTTGGTCTCTCCTGGAAAACCTAAAATAACGTTTGGCGCAGGTTTAAGTCCTAGTTCCCGTACCCACCCCAATACTTTTTCAGTTAATTCAGGAGTAATTCCTTTTTTCATTGCGTCTAAAACCTGCTGGGTGCCTGATTCGATACCGCACCAGAAGGATACGCATCCTGCTTCTTTCATTTTAGCTAATAATTCTTTGGTTACTAAGTCAACTCTGCTTCCACAGTTCCACTCAATCTTTAAATTGCGCTTAAGGATTTCATCACAAAATTCTTCTATTCTTGGTTGATCTACTGTAAAGGCATCATCACAGAAAGTAAACTTTTTGTGACCATATGTTTTATGTAGAAATTCTAGTTCATCTACAACATTTTTTGGGCTTCGCATACGAAACTTGCGCCCGTGCATGCGTACAGTACAGCAGAATTCGCACCAATATACGCATCCTCTACTCATAATTAAATAAAGTACATCTTCGTAATCTTTGAATTTCTCCATCGGCCAAAGGTGTCGAGCTGGAAAAGGTAAACTATCTAAATCTTCAATGTAGGGTCTATCTGGAGTTCTCACAATTTCGCCGTTTTTGCGATATGTAATTCCCAAAACATCATCGTAACTTTTACCCGCTTCAATTTTTTG
>Ga0123335_1003643_pt1 | contig 21158 bp, 14 predicted proteins | sample BiotimSIPDNA_2_FD_89707 | JGI IMG/M metagenome (GOLD analysis project Ga0123335, IMG submission 89707) | Anaerobic biogas reactor microbial communites from Washington, USA - Biogas_R2 time_0 SIP DNA | ecosystem: Engineered > Bioreactor > Anaerobic > Unclassified | place: Washington, USA...
AACCGGGTATTTTCACAAGACTATGGAGGATGCACCTTGGAAAAAATCTTGTACTTTGATTGTTATGCAGGGATCAGCGGGGACATGACCGTGGCTGCCTTGCTAGACCTCGGGGTCGACCCGAAAGCGCTGCGCCAGGAATTAGAAAAACTTCACTTGGACGGCTGGGAGATGCAGGTCACTCAGGGCCATAGAAACGGTCTTCGGGGCATCAAATTTGATGTCCGGCTCGGAGATGGTTCCTCGCACCGGCATAACGGGCATACGGCAACAGCACATCGCAATCTTGGCGACATTGAAGCAATCATTGATCATAGTTCCCTGAAGGATGCAGTGAAGGATTTAAGTAAGAGAATATTCTCTGTATTGGCAGCTGCAGAAGCACATGTCCATGGCAAACCTATCACTGAGGTACATTTTCATGAAGTTGGTGCCGTAGATTCAATTATCGATATAGTAGGAACAGCCGTATGTCTGGACATCCTGGCGGTAGATAGTATATTCGCTTCTCCAGTAAATTTGGGCGGCGGGCTGGTCAACTGTGCTCATGGCACGCTGCCGGTCCCGGCACCGGCTACTCTGGAGATACTGCAGGGAGTACCGGTATTCTCCAGCGGAGTGCAGGCTGAATTGGTCACACCCACTGGCGCCGCCATTTTAAAGACCCTGGTCGCCGGCTTTGTGCCAATGCCCCGGATGACGGTGGAAAAGACCGGATATGGTATGGGCAGCCGGGAGATCCCGGAAATGCCAAACATGTTGAGGGCCATGTGGGGTGTTCCCACCAGCAGCGGGGCTTATACACTCATGGAAACTAATATTGACGATATGAATCCGGAAATCTATTCGTATCTATTGCCGCTGCTATTAAAGAACGGGGCCCTGGATGTCTGGCTCACCAGCATAATCATGAAAAAGAATAGACCAGGGACCATGATTTCTGTTCTGTGCCGGAATGAAGATGTCAGAATCTTGCAGGAAATACTCCTGAAGGAGACTACTACTCTGGGGGTACGCTGCCGGGAGATCGAGCGGGTCGAGTTGGAAAGGATAGTATCTACAGTGGATACCAGCCTGGGTCAGGTCGAGGTCAAGCGGGCTTATCTGCAGGGGGAACTGCTCAAGACAGCGCCGGAATATGAAGGATGCCGGAGGCTGGCAGAAGAAAGGGGCTTGCCGCTGAAAGATGTGTATAATATCATCAATCGGGAATTAAAAATATAAAGAAGGTCGCAACCTGCACAGTTGAATAAAGATGCGCAGCAAGGTTTTTTAAAATTAGCCACAGATGAACACAGATGGACACAGATTATATGTACAATGGCATTGATAGTGTTTTGTTTTTAATCGAGCGAAGTAATATAAAGGCATGTGGGGGAAGATTGCTTCGCTGCGCTCGCAATGACAGGACGGGGGCCTTCAAATCTCATCTGTGTGAATCTGTGTTAATCTGTGGCAATAAGTCGTATTCCTGACCCAGCTCTGCTACGCATCATTAGTCAAATACGAAAATTGGGTTAAGGAGGAGGGCTAATTAGTGGGTAATTTTCTCTATTATCTATTGCCGGCGATTCTGTTTAGCGCTTATTTCAAGTACACCGGCAATGAGATGGCCATGTTTTTTGCAGCTTGTATCTCCATAATACCTCTGGCGGGGATCATGGGTGAAGCCACCGAGAACCTGGCGTGTTATACCGGAGAACGGGTAGGCGGATTGCTTAATGCCACCTTCGGCAATGCTACCGAACTCCTGATAACGATCTTTGCTCTGCAGGCAGGTTTGTTTGAAGTAGTCAAGGCGTCTATCGCCGGCAGTATTCTGGGCAATATCCTGCTGGTCTTAGGCCTGTCAATTTTTGTGGGTGGCATCAAACATGGGAGCCAAAAGTTTAACCGCGTACATATCAACAACCAGACCAGCCTGATGTTTCTCGCTACCATCGCCTTAATCATACCGGCAGTATTCTTTCAGACGGCCAAACAACATGTGGTACTTCATGAATTCAGTCTGGCGGTTGCCGGCATACTGTTGTTGCTGTATATTGCAGGTCTGTTTTTCGCCTCTCGTCAAAAAGTAGAATCCTGTGAACTGGCTGAAGCCGAGTGGAGCAAGACCAAATCGATCATTATGCTGGCATTGAGTACGGCCTTTATCGCCCTGGAGAGTGAATTCCTGGTCAGCGGGATCGAATCTGTGACATCGGTTCTGGGCTGGTCGGAATTCTTTATCGGCATCATAATCATTCCTATCATTGGTAATGCGGCGGAACACTTTACAGCCATAATAATGGCCTCCCGCAATAAGATCGACCTAGCCTTCGAAATAGCGGTAGGATCCAGTACTCAGATAGCATTGCTGGTTACACCGATCCTGATTTTCCTCAGTCTGGCCTTTGCCAAACCGATGGATATGTTGTTCAATTATCATGAGGTAGTTGTGGTAGCATTGGCAGTGTTTACGGCTCAATTGATCAGTCACGATGGCGAGTCCAACTGGCTGGAGGGAGCCATGCTGGTAGCAGCCTATATAATGATAGCCATTGCCTTTTTCTTTTTATAAAATGCATACAAAAGAAAAAAGCCGGGATTGTTCATAATCTGAACACCCGGTTTTTCGTCTTTCTAGCGCATCAGGCCCGGACCCTTTAAAAGTTTAACATCTATCGACGATCCTGCCGGTATCGAATACTTCAGAGCACCCGATGGGCAGCGGTCGATGGCCTGAATAATTGCCGCTGCTGGCGCACCCTCCAGCTTAACCCAGGGACGTACTTCCGGATCAAAGACCTCGGGCAGTCCGATAAAGCAATGGGTGTCATGCATGCAGCGCTGTGGATTCCAGTGTACTACCAGGTCATCAGTACGGTATTCATGGCTGTATTCTCCCACCCCTTCCTTCAGGGGGTCTGGAGTGAGATGCAGAAATTCATCTTCCAGCGATGCAATCTGGCGCGACATGACCGCCCGGGCGAATTTGGCGCCAAAAAGCTCGGCATCCTGTAATTGTTTTGCGGAAGCCTGGAAACGGATGCGCAGTCCGGGCAGAACGTGCATGCGCAGCATGACCAGACGTTTTTCAATAAAGGGCACCGCTTCTCCGCTCCAACCATAAGCGCCGAAGGCAGCAGCTATCATACCCTTATGGATGATGGGAGATAGTTTGGCCAGCAGTTCCCATATCGGTGGCAGAGTATCCTTGCAGATGGTAGGCGAGCCGATGACAAGTCCGTTAGCGCTGTCTATCTCGGCCACGACTTGATCAATAGGTGTTGAAGCAAGGTCGATTCTTTTAAGGTTGAAATTGCCTGCGCTTAAAATCCCCGACTCAATGGCATCGGCCATCTGTTTAGTATAACCGTGGGCACTGAGATAGGGCATTACGATCTTGGGGCGGGGGTCGGGGTCGCTGTCGGGTTTGGCCCACTCACGATAGAGATCCAGGTAATAGGGAATATTAGTGCGGAGAACTGGCCCGTGTCCGGGACAGATGATATCCACTTCATAGTCATCCAATTTGTTCAGCGCCTTCAGGACATGCGGACGGAAAGGGCGCATTATCATATCAAAATAGTATTTGTAAGCAGGGGTAAAATTCCCCCCGATGAGGTCATTAAACAAGCGGGGATCGGAATAGTGACAGCCAAAGGAATCACAGGTAAACAGCAGCTTGTCCTCTTTTAGATAGCTGTATATGGTATCCGGCCAATGCAGAAGCAGGGCGCTGATAAAATGGAGCGTTTTGCCACCCAGTTCCAGTTCGCGATTATCCCCAACGCGCTTAAGATTGAAGTCACGGTTGCAGATCTCGCTGAGGAATTCCAGAACATTAGGATGGCCGACAATAGTCAGGTCGGGGATCAGATCCAGCAGGCGCGCCACCGACCCGGAATGGTCCGGTTCAGAATGGTTCATGACCAGATAGTCGATATCTTCAAGCTTCACAACTTCCTGAATATTGCTGATATAATCGTCAAAGAATTCATCCTTGACTGTTTCCACCAGCGCTATTTTTTCCTGGCCCTTGATCAGGTAGGCATTATAACTGGTGCCAAACTCGGTTTGCATGATAATGTCAAATACCCTGAGATCAGGATCCTGCGCTCCTACCCACCATATGCCTTCGGAGATATTTATAGCAGCCATATAATTCTTCCTCCTTTTTTAATCGGGCCATCAGCATTCGATATCATTGTTATATTCATAATAGAAATTTGTCAGCGAAACCACAAGTGAAATGAGATGTGCTGAAAGCATTTGCGGCTATTATATTTGCCATACTTCCATTAATCTGGGCTATAATGGACAAAGCGGACTCATAAAACGCCTCGGTCTGACTTTCTGAAGAAATGGTGAATTATAATCATGCAGCTGTTGATGCTATTTGGAACCGCCTATGTAATTGCCATGTCCGGTGCCATGATCCCCGGACCTATGCTTACGGTAACGGTTGCCGAGAGTGCCCGCCGCGGGTTTTGGGCCGGTCCACTGATGGTATTGGGTCACGGCATCCTGGAACTGGTACTGGTACTGGCGCTGCTGGCCGGACTAGCCAGCTACCTGACCCGCACTGATGTGACGAATGTTATCTCGGTAGCCGGCGGAGTTTTTTTATTATACATGGGATTCAATATCTTAAGAGATCTCAAACTTGGCCGTTTGTCCCTGGAGGGGACAGCCAGTTCCAGGGGCGGTGACCGCCGTATGAATCCGGTGGCAGCAGGGATACTGGTGAGCCTCTCCAATCCTTACTGGTCCTTTTGGTGGGCAGCCATTGGTCTTACTTATCTTACTCTGGCTGTAAAATCTGGCTGGATGGGCGTGGCTGCTTTTTTCAGCGGGCATATCCTCGCTGACCTGAGCTGGTATTCGCTGATTTCTCTGGGGGTGTCAGCAGGTCGCAATGTAATAAAGCCGGTGGTGTATCAGGCTGTACTGGGGGTTTGCGGATTGTTCTTGCTGGGTCTCGGCGCTTGGTTCATCGGTGGGGTTTTTATAGGAGCTTAGGTGTCTGGGAGCAAACACGGCTACAGATCCTGCTCAGGTCTGTCAAGATCGCGGTGGGATCTTATTCATTTGGTCGTACATGAGGTCAAGTAATTGGGATTCATGGCGCAGTAATTCGGGATCAGAGAAACTGCGGTGTTCGTCCAGCCGAACGGGGAAATCGTGCAGGATACGGGCAGGAGCGTTGGAGAGGACCAGAATACGGTCTGCCAGGTACAGCGCCTCTTTCAGGTCATGCGTAACCATCAGCATGGTAAAATGCTTCTGATGCCAGTAGTCCAAAAGATCCCGGATCAAGGTCAGCTTAAAGGGCAAGTCCAGCGAGGTGAAGGCCTCATCCAGGATCAATAGCTCAGGATCGATGATCAAGGCCCGGGCCAGGTTGACCCGCTGCTGCATACCGCCGGAAAGCTGAGATGGCATGTAATCCTGGAAACCTTCAAGTCTGAGCTGCTGCAAGATGGCAGATATATCGGCAGATGGATTGACGAAACGCAGATTGTCTTTGACATTACGCCAGGGAATCAGACGCGGTTCCTGAAAGACAAAAGCGGTCCGATTGGTGCTCATTTGGATTCTGCCGGTATCAGCTTGTTCCAGGCCTGCTACCATACGCAGGAAAGTAGTCTTGCCGGCTCCGGATGGGCCGAGGACCGCAACCCGTTCACCCGGATTGATAGACAGGTTCCAGCCATCTATGACTTGCAACCGGCCATAGGCTTTACAAATTTGCTTGATGTCTACGCTGGCTGCCATCTATGTGATACCCTCCCCAACCACAGTTTTATCAATCGCTCGGTAATCAGGCCTAGTATTACGGCCAGCAGGGTCAGGGCATATACTTTTGGTATATTTACATAGTAGCGGGCGGACAGGATCTCTACCCCTAGCCCGCTGCTTCCGCATAGGTATTCCGCCACCAGGATAACCTTCCAGGTCTGGCCGATAGATACATCTACTATGGCTACTATGAAGGGTATCAGTGAACCCAGATATATATCTTTGATTACCCGGCGGCGGGGTACCTGATAGACTCGGGCCATTTCCAGCAGTTTACGGTCCAGGTTGCTTACTCCCGAAACGGTGGTCAATAAGGCCATGGGCAGCAGGGATAGGAATGCAATAAATATGGGTCCCCTCCAGCCGATGCCCCAGGCGAAGATGACCAGAGACAACCAGGAAACAACAGGAACAGCTTGTATGATCATAATAATTGGACGCATCATCTGATAGAAAGCAGTTGACAGACCCAAAAGAAGGCCTAATATGATACCAAGAATGAGTACCAGTCCTAGAGCCAGGAGGACCTTCCACAGGGTTTGCAGGGCAGCATGATATATGGTCATTTCGCCCAGCAGATTCATCAATTCACGCCCAACGGTCCCTAATTCCGGCAGGATGATCCCCGGCATGACCCAACGGGCCCATATCTCCCATAAGAGGAGAAAGAGCCCGATACCGGTCAGGAAGCGAAGGGTTGATCTCATTTGGAGTAGAACTCCGCACCCGGCAGTTTTTTCAGACCTTCGGGATAGAGTTTTTGCATTTGGGCAAGGAAGTTGTTTACCTCTGACTGGCAGGCCTTACTATCGACCCAATAGATATCCAGGCGAGTCAGGGCAGTTTTCATTACGGGTGCCGGGATAGGCAAGGTTTTTGCTGAAATGGTAAGTGCCTGATCTGTATTCGCCTTAGACCATTCGATAGAGGTCTTCAGAGAATTCGCCACCTGTGCAGTTTCGGCCGGGTGTTTTTTCATGAAGTCGCTCTTAACAAAGAGACCGGCGATCGGCATACGTTCCGGGCCGCCGGAGAGTTCAGCCCAGTACTTCTGAAAATCAAGGACTATTTGCCCCTGACCTCCCTGAGCAGCCAGGGTCACGAACGGTTCAGGCAGGGCAGCATATTGCACCTTGCCGCTCTTGAACAGGGTAACGATCTCTTGAGGCTCCGCCGCAACGATTTTGGTATCGATGTCACGTTTTAGTCCGTTTTTCTCCAGACCGGCGTTGAGTAGCAGATCTATAGTACTGCCTTTACCCACCGGAATGTAGACCTGTTTACCTTTGAGATCCTGCCAGGAATCAAATTTGTTGCCCGGAGCGGCAATCAAGTAAAAAACCTTCCACTCATGTACCCCTAAGAGGGTTAGCTTCATTCCGCTGGCATGGATATTTGCACCGGTAACCACCGGCAGAACAGCAAAATCTGCTTTTTTAGCTGATAAGAGACCGATAGCCTCATCGCCGGTCTTCCAGTACTGCAGGTTGATCTTGAGATCTCCGGTGTCGACTTTGTTGCCGGCCAGACCAGCTACCGGGAATACCAGGGGACCAATCGGATTCAGTACTGTAACTTCAGTAACCGCCGGGGCTTTGCTGGGAGTCGGGGTTGTAGCCTTTTGCTGGCTTTTTTCGGCACAGCCGCTAACCATCAGTAAACCAGCCAGAAGCAGGGTATACACAAACCTTTTCACTCGCCGATACCTCCTTATATACTTTATTTAAAGGCTATTTTTACCGAATATTAAGGTTATTATAGTATATCTGACTGGTAATTAAACAATAATTTGCTTATCCTTAAATAAAACAAAAAAGAATATAGTACAATCTGATTATGAACGTCTGAACAAGACCGGTTGAGGGGGCTTAAGGTGGAATCGAGATGGAAGCTTAAATATATAAGACGGCGCCGGGAGATAGTAGGGATTCTCCTGCAACACGGACTAGGTTACGTCATGTATAAGATGGGCTGGACCAAACTGGTGCCCCTGTCACAGCGCTATGCGCTGAATGAGCGCAGCGAGCACGCTTCCCTGGCAGTCAGTATGCGTGAAGCTCTGGTGGAATTAGGGCCCACCTTCGTGAAATTCGGTCAGGTTTTAAGTACCCGGCCAGATTTGATGCCCCCGGTTTATATCGAAGAATTGGAAAAATTGCAGGATAAGGTGAAACCTGTGCCCTGGTCGGAGATCGATCAGGTTCTGAAGAAAGAAATGGGGGATCCGGATGCCATCTTCGATTTTTTTAACATTGAACCCCTGGCGGCCGCCTCGATCGGACAGGTACACCGAGCCCGTCTGAAAACCGGTGAGGAAGTAATCGTCAAGATCCAGCGCCCGGGTATTGAGAGCAAGGTACGCAACGACCTGGAGATCATCAAGGGGTTGGCTCGTATATCGGAAGCACGCTCGGCTGAGGCCCATCGCCTGGGTATAGTCGCTATCGTTGAGGATTATGCCAAGACCATGCTGCGGGAGTTGGATTATGAGCGGGAGGCTCGGAATACCGAGCGCGTATATAAGAATTTCGAAAAGGATTCACGGGTAGTTATACCCAAAGTCTACCGGCGTTACAGCACTCCCCGGGTACTTATTGAAGAATATATCGCCGGAGTGAAGCTGAGCAACTTGGAGGTTATAAACCGCAACGGCTGGGACCGGGGCAATCTATCAAAACTGGGGACTGAAGCCTTTCTGTCCCAGATCATGCTGCATGGTTTTTTTCAGGCTGACCCGCATCCGGGCAATATCCTGGCTGTAGACGAAAACACCATCGCCTTCATCGATTTTGGTGAGATCGGGTACCTTACCGAACATCGCCTGGTTTACCTGGGTGAGTTATTGGTCAGTATCAGCAAACGGGACATCTACCAGTCGATATCGGTGCTGCATGATATGGGCATTGTTGGCGATCTGCGCAGCATGGAGGATTTCCACGAGGACTTTGCCGATCTCATCGAGCGCATCGCCGGCGCCACCATGGGCAACATAGATATGAACCGTTTGCGCATCGAGATCATGGAATTATCCTATCGCTACCATCTCATAATGCCGCCCTATATGACGTCTCTGATGAAGGCATTGATAACGGTCGAGGGACTTGGCAAGAAACTGGATCCTGAATTCAACTTTGTCGAGGTAGCAGGCCCCCTGGCTACCAAGGCATATAAAGAACGGATTAAACCGCAAAATGTGGCGCGATATTTGAAAAGCCGCTACTACCAGGATATCAAGCCCCTCAGCGAAATGCCCGGCGATTTCAGCCGCTTGTTAAAGGATGCCAGCGAGGGAAAGATGGTTATCAATATGCAGATAGAACCCAGTGAGCACCTGATCCGTAAAATGACCCAACTGGAAAGCCGATTAAGTATGAGCCTGCTGCTGACCGGAATATTAGTTGCTTCGGCCATGATAATCCAGACTAATCACACAGCAGCAGTCGAAGAGTACGCGTGGTTGGGCGTGGCCGGCTTTGGTCTGGCCTTGATCAGCCTGATTGTCTTCGTCTTCGGCTCCCTGCGATCCTGAAAGGAGAACGAATAGATTTTAAGTGTTCTGAAAACAGGAAATAGATGTGTATTTGTAGAATAAAAATAGTATGTAATAGTACGTAAAACTAAAGGGGAGATGAAAATGATCAGCAGAAAACGAAGCCTGTACGCCAACCTTTTGCTGGCAGTATTCCTGCTGGGGTTGCTGCTGCCGGGCGGAGCAGCGCAGGCAGCCGGCAGCGAGACCGGCATTGCCAGTCAATTCAAGGACGTCGGTAGTGACAATGCCAGCTTAGTGTACATAAGCTACCTCAATGCCCGGGGGATAATCAGCGGATTCCCCGACGGGAGTTTCCATCCCGGCGAGGGACTTACCAGAGCCCAGGCCGCAGTAATCATCAGCAAGGCAGTCAATCTGAACATAGCAGCCGAAGGCGCCACCAGTTTTAAGGATGTCGGTGCCAGCCACTGGGCCGCCAGGTATATTGCAACCGCCGTACAAGCTGGCTACCTCAAAGGCTTTCCCGATGGCACCTATCAACCCGAAGCAGAGCTAACCCGGGCCCAAGCCATCAGTTTGATAATGAGACTATCCCCAGCAGGCGACAGCGGAGTCGACCTACCCCAGTTAAGCGATATGGAGGCCAGCCACTGGGCAGCGAGAGCTATGGCCATGGCCATAGATGCCGGGATGATCACTGCTCAGGGGGACAGCATAGCCCCCGATAAAGCGATTAGCCGGGAAGATATCAGCAAAGCCCTGGCCGTACTCATAACCGTTGACCCCCAATTATCCAGCCGTAAACTGACCGGTACCTTAACCGTCAAGAACGGAGAAGTTACCCTTAGCCGGGGAAACAATACCGGCCAGAGCGTAAAGAACAGTATACAAGTTGGAGCAGGAGACACCATAGAGACAGGAAAAGGTTCCTCAGCAGCAATAAACTACCCGGATGGCAGCAGTTTACTCCTGAAAGACAATAGCATCCTGACCATAAAAGAATCAGATGGCCGCGCCTATATCAAGAAAGACGGCAAGCCGGGAACCGCAGTAGACAACCTGGTAGTTGAAATGAAGGTAGGTAAGCTGTTCGGCGGATTGTCCAGCCTGGCCAGTCCGGTTACGACAGCAGATGAGACTATTACCACCAGCATGAAAGGCTCAAAACTGCTGGCGGCAGCTGACAGCCGATATGATCTGCTGGCCGCGGCCGAAGGCGGAGAAACTCCCTGGTACAAAACCGCCCAAAAACAGAAGGTGAAAGTGAAAGTAGATATGCCGTGGGGCGTAGCCGCCATTCGAGGCAGCTTCTGGCAGAATGCAGTCAACAGCGACGGGAGCGGCAGTACCAGCCTGCTGGAAGGCTCGGCGCAAGTAACTGCCGGTGGGCAGACGGTAAGCCTCTCTCCGGGTGAAGCCTCTGGAGGAAGCAGTGCCGGAGATCCGCCCTCGGCTCCGGCTCCAATGACGCCGCAGCAAGCGGCAGAATGGACCCAGGTACAGAGCTGGGTGACTGAGACCGCCGCTACCATGACCAACAACCAGGGCGCACCTCCAGCCGGCGCGCCTCCCTCGGACAGTCCGGGCACCCCGGCACCCGATCCGGTAAGTGCTCTTAGCCAGGCGCTAAGTCAAGCCATGAGCCAGGCCAGTCAAACCGCGGCCAGCGCCCCCAGTGCTACCAGCAGCAGCAGCGGGAGCGGGGATTCCGGTAGCGGAGATAGTTCTGGCTCAGGCTCCACTTCGACCATTAGCGTAGCGGATATGCCGTCTATGGTTTACGTTCCGCTGCAATCTACTGATTACATGGGGTGCTCTACCAATGGAAGCGGGGGATTTAGTTTTACTGTCAGCCCATCCACTGCCGATGTCGCATGCACCCCTGATGGCAGTTATATCAGCAGCGCTTCCGTATACAGTTCAGGGAGCACCCGCTATGTTAAAATTCAGAGCATCGGTTCGCCAGGAACCGGCTCCCTGACCTTGACCATCTCGGCTGCCGGCTACACTAGCGTAAGCTATACTGTCTCAGCTAAGGTGCTGCCTCTAGTAGATGTATCACCTGGCACGACACGGGCAGCCAATACTGCAACGGTGGCAATGGCGGTTTACGGTGAGTCATGGAATGCCGAGGAAAGCGACCTCACCCTGCAGATTATTAACCTGGACACCGCTCAACCGGCTGTTATTATCAATTCGGCGGATGTTATCGATGACGGTTACGGTGGCAGCTATATTAGTTTTAGCTTGGGTACGAGTCTGTCGCCAGGCATATATGGAATAGTTGTGAACAAGGCCGGTGCACCAGTTGGTATGGGTCTATGGTCGGTGATAGATTCCTTTAGATTGATGGATGTCATCCTCAGTTATGCGATTGATGCCAATCGAGGTGTGAGTGATTCTGACTGTCTCATTTTCCGCTTCAATGATGCTATAGCTCCAAGCAATCTGGGTACTGCTTTACAGGTTTTGTCACCAGGCGGGACACCTGTGTCAGTATATGTTTATCAATACCCTGAAGCTGCTTTCGTAGGCCTGGGATTGGGCGATTTCAGTTCCACTTTTACCTGTTCTGATGGCGCAATAACTGGTTTAGCTTCTTTATCCGTTGACAGAAAGACATTGATCATTAACCTGCAAGCGGATGCTGGTTCGATTACTCTGGCTTCGGGACTATTTACTCCCAATCCCAATATCACAAACATGTCGGGTGATCTGCTAGCCAATAGCACCCCTCTTAGGCCTACCAGTGCCAGTATTAACAATCCAGGCTGGGGGACTAGTTTCAATCCTATAAATTCCATTACCGGTACGGCTCAGACCAATGGTGCCGTGAATGCGGTAGGGGTTGGAATCAGGCGCCCGAACGATGGTTCTGGATACCACTATCTGCAAGCTGACGGCATCTGGCTTCTCAATTCGCCATACTACCTGCCGGCTTCCAACACTGGAACGGGATATTCCACCTGGTCTTTGGCCCTGAATAGTAATCAACAGACTGCATTGTTGAATACGTCAGATCCTGTTTATTGTGATGTTCTATTGGATACCGGGAATTTCGCCAGTGTATTGAGGGATATTTCCGTGTTTATAGCCGATACGACAGCTCCTATATTATCATCAGTGGACACATCGTGGGTAGATGATGAGGGTTTATATTTGATTATGACTTTTGATGAAGGGATAAGCGGGGTGAGCGGAAAGAATGTATATGTAAAGCAGGTGAGTGACGATTCCACTTTTGATACTATAGACGCGGAGAATTTTGCGGTTGGGACGGATTCATCTCAGGCCACCATTTTACTTAACCCATCATTGGGCTGGAGCTACGGGACGGATGATTATTATATTACAGTTGAACCAGATGCTTTTGTTGATGCGGCCGGAAATAAATTTGGCGGCACGGGCACCGACACCAGTCGGACCTTTACTTTCTTTGCTCTTTAACCCAGCTGAAAACTTATTTCACCTATTTTCAGGGGCGGCTAATGCTGCCCCTGTTAAATTTTCTAAAACTAACCGGGCAGGAAACGGATCTTTCGAATAGAAATACTGTATTGAAAGGTAAGCCTTTTGAGTATTTCAATTAAAAGTGAGTTTCATATGAAGTTGATCAACAGAGAACTATCGGGCCGGGGCTGGCCATTGCTGCCTGCTTCTTACAGCAAGGCGGAAGCACTGTGTTGCCTGGGGGTTTGTTTACTGATACTCGCCAGTCCTTTGCTGCAGGGTCTCTTTTATGAAATCGAATTCATGCCGGATCTATTGGTGTTAGGCTTCATTATGGCAGTGGGACTCATTGTAGGAAGGGCTCGTTTACCTGTAAATAAAACCGTTCAACCTCTGGATATCGCTATGTTTGGACTGGTCCTGGCTTATCTGCTTTCTCTCACAACCGCTATTCACCAGCATCAGGCCGTTATCGGTCTTCTCCAGATGTGTTCATACTGCATGGTCTACTGGATAGCCTCCCGGATCGGCAGTGAGGCGCTGGGTTTCAAAGGCTTGCTGGCGTCCGCTTACCTGGCTGCTATTATCATGTCGCTGGCCGGGCTGGCCGCGGCTCTGGGCTGGGTAGATTGGGTGGGATTCTACAATGAAGGGGAAGGCTTGATATGTTCAACCCTGCAGTATCATAACGCCCTGGCGGTATACGTAGCAGCAGCCAGTTTGATCGGGTTAGCCCTGGTTCTGCAGACGGAATCTCGATTATTCCGACTTTTGTTGGCTGGCGGGAATTATCTGCTGATCATCGTATTAATCGGCACTCTTTCCCGGGGGACCTGGTTGGTCTACCCGTTGGGTTTGGCGGTTCTCATTGGGCTGATGCCAGCAAACGAGCGAATGCGAACGGTTTTGTATACGCTGTGGACTTTAGTTACCGCAATGGTAGCCGGGCGGTTTTTCTTTGCCCAAATTGATCATTCCTCTGGGATAGCTCTTATAATATTACTGCTAGGGTTGGCAGCAGCATTGCTGATACCATGGTTCATGCCACAGCGGCTTCAGTTCAAACTTCCGATGATAAACGTCAGCAAAAGAATACGACTAGTCCTGGCCGGGTGCCTGACTCTGGTCTTTATTACTTTGCTGGTCTTGTATTACCCTAAACTGACCGTCCTTTTGCCGCAAAATGCGGTCGCCCGCCTTGACAATAGCTCATTCCAGGACGGTAGCATCCAGGAGCGTTTGCTTTCATATCAGGATGCAGTGAAGATAATCAAGGATCACCCACTTACAGGTTCTGGAGGCGGGGGCTGGGCAGCCCTGTACCAGCAGTATGCCGAGCGGCCTTATTACACCAAAGAATTGCATAATTATTATCTTAAGGTGGCAGTTGAAGCTGGGCTGATAGGGTTCGGCATGCTATTAGCCGTAATTTTATTCATTTTCAAACTCTTAATAAGCCGCCGGAGGGAAGGGAGAGAGGAATTACCCAACATGTATTGGGGAGCGTTTGCTGCCCTTATTGTTTTAGGAATACATGCAGCGGGTGATTTCGAGCTGTCGTATCCCGGTGTAGCTTTTTTCTGTTTCGCCTTGCTGGGGGCTTTGCGGGGATTAGGAGGAGACCAGCCCCCTCAACCTCACTTAAGTGGTAATAAGCTTCGCAATAGAAAAGCTTCAGCACAGCTCAGAATCAATCGGGTAAATACATTATTAAATGTAAGCATCTGGGGTATGACTTTGCTTGTTCTGCTGTCAGCTTCCGGCTGGGTTATATCCTATATATCAGCTCAAGCGGGTAAACAAGCCTTGATCAGGAATGATTTAATAAAAGCCCAGAGTCACTACGATTGGGCAGTTCTCTTTTCGCCATGGAATCCGCAATATCGGGTGGGGCTTGCTTTTACTGCTGCCAGGATAGCGACAGATAATGAAAAAGGGGAAGCCTACCGGCAGGCCCAGGAGCAGGGGGCTATGGCAGCCAGCCTGGAACCCTATGGATTAGAGACCCGGCTTAATCTGATAAACCTATACACTATTCTGCAGGACCCACAACGGCAGGCGGAAGCATGCAGAGTTCTGGTTAAAGCCGCTCCATTCGAGCCCCGGGCTTATAAGATGGCAGCAGAAAGCTTAATGAATGGAGCTAGAATTTCCCTGCAACAGAGTGATTCGGACTCGGCAGGAGGATATCTGTTGCAGTGGCTGGAGATCCGTGCCGCTATGCCGGACACGATTAAGGATCTACCCGCTGAAATCGATCTGGCTGCGGGGCAGGCCGCTCTGTTGACCGGGCGCTTATCTGATGCCGGGACCTATCTGCGGAAGGCTGCTGCAAACAAAGATACTCGAAATACTGCAAAATATTGGTTGAAGGCGCTGGAGACAATTAGTGCAGAGCCGGATCATATGACCGGCGCGCCGCTTCAGGAAATGGATGCCGAGATGCTAAGGGGGTTACTAGAACACTGGTAGATCGAAAGTAAAAAAGCCACTCCCAATATTGATCAAGGGGAGTGGCTTTTTTAGCTATTATTTAAAGCCTTTATCCTTGGATTTTTCGAAGTGTAGGTCCAAATCAGCAAATGAATAGACCTTAATGGGATTGGTAAAGCCCTTGACCAGTTCTTCGCCCACATAAGTCAGCGAGTTCTTTACCTCACCTTCCGGCAGCAGGATGTAAGAGCGTTCCGAGACTAGCACCAGAGTTTCAAAGAGTTTGGTCAAGGCTTCAACTCGAGAGGCCAAGTTGGCATCTTCACCGATGAGGGTATAATCCATGCGTTCCGGGCTGCCCACATTGCCGACCACTACCGGGCCGGTGTTGATACCGCAGGCGATCAAGAGGGGAACCTCACCTTTTTCAGCCCATTTCTCATTGAGTTCCTTTACCCTTTCCTGAATCTCATGGGCTACCTTGACCGCTCGCTCTACATGGTCTTCGTAGTAGATGGGCGCTCCGAAAAAGGCCATCAGACCGTCGCCCATATATTTATCCAGGGTGCCGCCATGTTTTAAGATGGCATCGGTCTGGGCGGTCAGGTATTCATTTAAGCGGGCGATTACGTCGACCGGGTCCTTGTTTTCGCTAAAAGCGGTAAAGCCGCGGATATCGGTAAACAAAATGGTTACTTCCTGTTTTTTGCCACCCAACGACATTTGCTCGGGATTGGCCATCAATTGTTCAACCACATCCGGGGAGACATAACGGGAGAACATGGCCTTGGTCTTGCGCCGATCCATTTCGGCCTGAATGAAGTCAATAGCAGTGGAACCGGCATAGGTGATAAACAAGACTACCATGGGTGTGGCACCATTGAGCCACCAATGTGACCGCCAGGCTAGATAGGAACTGGCCAGGGCAATCCCGATAGCCACCAGGGTACCCAAAGCCCCTATCCAGGCCCCGCGGCCGTGAATGGCCAGTGCAGTAAGCAGTACCAGCAAGAACATAAAGGCAAAGTTCAGCCACGGATTTACATCGCGCAGCCAATCATCACTGAGAACATTTTGCAGTACTGTAGTATGTATTTCGACACCGGGGCTGGGCAGTAAGCCCTGGGAAACCATATTGCTGGCAGTACAGGGAGTGGGATAGGTATCATGATCTTCTGCGGTCTCCGGGCCGATCATCACAATTTTGTTCTTGAAATAATCTGGTTTATATACACCTTCGATCACATCGGCATAACTGATGGTCTTAAAGGTAGCCATAGGACCATAGAAAGTTGCCAGAGCGCGGTTTTCCTGGTCCAGTGGTATACGGTGCTTGCCAACCTGTAGCCAGCCGGGGGTAAGCTTCAATTCCTCATAAGTGATGTTCTCTGCCTCCATGGCTACGGCCAGGCCGAGACTGGGAACGGGAAAGCCGTCGAAGATGTTGACATCTACCAGGGTAGGCCGGCGGACCACACCATCATTATCCGTCGCCATGTTAACAAACCCCAGGGCCGGGTTGCTGGCCACGATGGTTTCGGTGGGGGCTTCAAAGCCTTGCACCAATTCACCGGCCTGGTCCCGGGAAAAGGTTGCCTTGCCGGAGAGTATGACATGGCCATGTTTAGCGATGGCCTCGCCAAAGGCCTGGTCATTTTCAGGGTCCTGCTCAGCGGAAAAGGTTAAGTCGAAGCAAACCGCGCGAGCATATTTTAATTTCTCCAGGAGTTCGGCATGAGTGGCGCGCGGCCAGGCTAATGGGCCGATTCTTTCCACCGAAGCGTCATCTACTGCCACGATCACCACATCTTCTCCCGGATCTTGAATGCCGCGTGACATAAACCAGTAATCATAGAGGCTATTCTCCAGACCCTGGAAAAAACCCAGGGCCACAAATCCCTGGACAATTAATACCAGGACAATGGGAAGAATCCACTGTTTGTATTTGCCCAGGAACTCCCATCTGCTGCCTTCGTCTCGAGGATTCATTTCATCACCGGCCTTCCCGTATTCTAACAGTGAAAACAATATAATAATCAGAGTGACTTTATGTCAGGAAATGAATGGAAGAAAGGGTCAACCAGGCAGTTTGTCCTGAGAGTTGTATTCTCTAACACAAATGCTGCCATCCTCCAGATAGGCGATCTCCGGATACGGCCGCTTGGTCTCGCCTCTGGCCGAGCGGGATACTTTGTTCCCGATTCTGATCTGGCCAGGAACTAGGTTTATTGCAAAAACCACGCTGGATTCATCTCCATAACAGCCAGCATGGGCAATGCCGCCAAGTTTCCCCATTACTATGATGTCACCGCCGGCAACGATCTCGGCACTTTCGTGAACATCACCCCAGATAACCACGGAACCTTCGGCATGCAGCTTCTGGCCGCTGCGCAAATTGCGCCGGATAAATACGTCCTGGGGCGGCGGGGGCGGCGCAAAACGCGATGGCCTGGCCGGTGCTGCTTCAGGCAGAGAGGGAGTGGGATCATTGGTTTCCGGTTGCGAGACCGCAGGGGGGTTAACGGTATTATTCAGAATCATGCCATTATCGAGGCATAATTTCTGCAAGACTGCAATGTCGTCGTGGGAAAGATTGGCCAGGCCCTTGCCCTGAAAAACTACCCGGGAGCCGGTAAACAACTGGGCACTACTGGCGAATTTATTTTCAAGAAAGGCCATATGGTCAGCCAGGCTGCCTTCCCCGAAAAAGAAGACCAGGCTGTCATTAACTCCTTTTATGGTAACCATAGTTATTACTACCTGCCTTTGATCGGAATATTAATGTCCAGAGCCGCATGTTTGCCCTCGGTGATAAGCCTTACCTCGGGGTTACCTTCAATGTCAACGTGGCGGGCTATGACTTCCAGGATTTCTTCCTTCAATGTCTCCATCAACTGGGCGGACGAGCCCAGGCGATCATGGGTTAGAACCAGGCGTAGTCTGCTGTTGGCCTGATCGCGCGGGGAGGAACTCTCCCCGGAGAAAATCCTCTTGATTAAATCCAACATCTAGCAATACCCCTTTCTAACGACTTGAAAAGAGGCCGCGTGTAAGCCTCCGCCAGAACGATTCGTCATCAAAACTTAAGAATTCAATGTCTTCACCGCTCAGGCGCCGGGCAATGTTGTTAAAGGCAATAGCTGCCTGTGAGCGTTCATTGAGAACTACCGGTTCTCCTTTGTTAGTGGAGACCAGTATCCCTTTGTCCTCCGGTACTATTCCAACCAGATCTATACACAAGTGTTCCAGCAAGTCATCCACACTTAACATGTCGCCCTGCCGTACCATTTCGTTGCGAAGGCGGTTTACCACCAGTTTTATGTCAGTAAACGCAGCTGATTCCAACATACCGATGATGCGATCAGCATCTCTAACTGCTGAAACCTCGGGGTTGGTCACTACCAGAGCCTGGTCAGCGGCGGCGATAGCATTGCGGAAACCCTGCTCGATGCCAGCCGGGCAATCTATGAATATGTAATCAAAATCCGGCCGCAACTGAGCGCAAAGAGCTACCACCTGTTCCGGTGTAATATCTTCCTTATTCCTGGTCTGGGCAGCGGGCAGCATATATAATTCAGGAAAACGCTTATCCTTGACCAGAGCCTGTTTGAGGGTGCATTCCCCTTCGATTACCTGAATAATGTCGTAAATCACCCGGTTCTCCAAACCCAGTATCAGGTCCAGTTTTTTAAGGCCGATGTCCAGATCTATCACCACGACCCGGTGCCCCATTTTAGCCAGGGCTGAGGCTACATTGGCCACAGTGGTGGTCTTGCCCACACCACCCTTGCCGGAGGTTACTACAATAACCTGTCCGTCTTTATTTTTGTTTTCCATCTAAAACTGGCCCTCCCCAAATATTTTTCACCATTAATCTGAAGTTTCCCATGATTATTTCAGGCAGCAAAAATCGCTTTTGGTGACATTTTGCCGGTAAATTAGAAAAAAGTGCACAACTAGTTATATTTTAAAACAAAATGTTGTCTTAATAAATAGGATAATAATTTATCAGGGCAAAGCGATTTTATTTAGTGGTATTGGCCAATAATTTCCTAACATTTTGTTATATACTATAATACGGATAAATCAAGCAGACATCGACCCGTAATAATCCATGAATTAGTAATGTAATGGTGTATTAAATAAATGAAAAGCGTCGTATAGAGATTAGGTCAAATAACGGGGACCAGAACCACCAATCCTATAGGAAGGGGGTAGCGCTGTTTGAAGGGAATATTAAAGGGACTTGCTTTATTAGTTTCTGCAGTTATAGTATTCGGAGTATTTTTTATAATCGGGGCTTCACTTACGCAGACCCTGCCTCGCGTATTACTATATGCTACCGGGTTGAATGAATGGGAGTACCAATCCCGGCCCCAGACAACGGTATACTATGCCGACGGCAGTCAAATGACAACCTTGGGTTATCAGCGTATATACCAGGCGGAGTTTCCGGATTTTTTAAAAAAGAGTGTAGTGGCCGTTGAGGACAAGCGTTTCTATCAGCACGTTGGGCTTGATGCCCGCAGTATCGGCCGGGCTATCTTCAAGAATATCCAGGCTGGCAGCAAAGCTGAGGGCGGCAGTACCATTACTCAGCAATTGGCCCGCACCATTTTCCTTAACCAGGAAAAGACCTATATCAGAAAGATAAAAGAAGTCTTTATTGCTACTTCTCTGGAGGAGAAATACGGCAAAGACGCGATTCTAAATATGTATCTCAATGAGATATACATGGGCCGGGGGTGCTCCGGCATGGCATGTGCGGCGCGAACTTATTTCAACCGGGAGCTTGCTCAGCTCAACCAGGGTCAAATCTGTATGCTGGCCGGGATGATACAGGCACCGGAGTTCTATGCCCCCGAAAAAAACTACAAAGGGCTGAAAATGCGCCAGGAGACCGTAATAGATCTTCTGGTGGAACAAGGAGACATCACCCAGGCTGAGGGGGAACAGATCAAAGCCCAGCCGCTGAATATCCAGCCCTTTGTTCCGGAAGGAGGCCGGCATCCTTATCTGACTGTTTATATAAGGAAGCAAGTCGAAGATATGCTGGGCAGCAAGGGCATGTATCAGGCCGGCTTGAAAATCTATACCACCATAGATCAACGTATGCAGGAGGCCGCTGAGAGGGCAGTCTCCAATCAGGTAAAAACTCTCTTGACGCGGGGAATCAATGCCCACGATATGGCTCTGGTATCAATAGAGCCAGCCAGTGGCGGGATAAAGGCCTTTGTAGGCGGAGCCGATTTCTTGAAAAACCAGCTCGATATGGCCGTTCTGCCGCGGCAGCCCGGCTCAGCCATCAAGCCGCTGTATTATGCGGCGGCCATAGACCAAGGTTTAATTGACCCGGAGATGATGATAAACAACAAGCCGAGAGATTTCGGTAATTATATCCCACATAATCATATCGCAGGTGCGCCCGAAGAGATTTCGGTGCGGGATGCCCTGGCGAAGTCGGAAAACGTAGCGTCGGTAGAGATCATGAATCTGCTGGGTGTCGATGTCGCCAGTTCATATATACGCAAATTCGGGATTACTTCCCTGAAGCAGGAAGACCAGCATCTGGCTCTGGCTTTGGGTGGGATGAACGAAGGCATGTCGCCGCTGGAGATGGCTGCCGCCTTTAATGTGTTCGCTGATAGCGGTTGGTACCACGAATTCTACTCGATCGACAGGATAGAAGAAGTCTCCGGCAAAATCATCTATAAAAACCGTTCGGAATCCTGGCGGGTAATTAGTGATGATACCGCGGCAACCATGGATGAATTGCTGCGCGGCGTGGTCAATTACGGAACCGGCAGCGGAGCCAGAATAGCTATTCGCAGTGCCGGTAAGACGGGCACCACAACTGACAGTCGCGATCTCTGGTATATCGGATATACCAAAGAATTGTGCACGGCAGTATGGGCAGGCAACAGTAGTGGTGAGGTAGTGAAGGGATACGATACCTTTGGCGGCAGCGTATCCGCCCCAGTCTGGCGGAATTATATGA
>Ga0123335_1003644_pt1 | contig 21157 bp, 16 predicted proteins | sample BiotimSIPDNA_2_FD_89707 | JGI IMG/M metagenome (GOLD analysis project Ga0123335, IMG submission 89707) | Anaerobic biogas reactor microbial communites from Washington, USA - Biogas_R2 time_0 SIP DNA | ecosystem: Engineered > Bioreactor > Anaerobic > Unclassified | place: Washington, USA...
CCGGCGCTTGGCGAGTGCCGCCGGGGCTATGCGCCGCCCGCTTCCGCGCGTTGCAGACAGCGCGGCGAAGCGTCTTGATATCCGCGGAGGTCGATCTGGTCAACAATCGGGGGCTGGGAATCCCCGCGGTATTTTCCCGCCGGATCGCCGTCTCCGCCGCCCGCAACGCGGTTGCGGTTCGCGTCGTCGACGCCATCAGGTACGTCGGCCGCAAGCCGCTTCGCCGGTCGGAGTGCCTGCTGGCCCCTTGGTCGCTCTGCCAGTTCGACTGCGGACCGGGATGCGAGGCGGCGTTTCCCTGCCGGCGCAAGTCGTCGATATGGGACCTCTACGACGATCCGAGCGATGCAAAGCGGACGTGGCGGGATGGGATGTGCCGCACGCGGACCGACGGCATCCAGCGTTATCAAATCGCCCTCGGCGCGGAGACGCCGTGGATCGAGTTCCGCGATCCTACCCGCCGTCTGACGGTCCGGCGCAAGGCCGATCCGCTCCCCGCCGGCCGCGCGTACATCGACATCAGCGACTCCGGGCCGGATGTTTTGCCGAAAAAAAAAGGCGTCCGCTATAGCATTTACAGCGACGCAAACAAGTTCATGGAAATCGAGGCCGTCGGCGGCAGCGCCGCCGTTCTGCGCCCTGGCGACGAAACTCGCGTGACCGTAAGCACGCGTTTTACTCGCACCAATTCATAGGTATATCATGGAACAAATTCTTGGAATCATGCTGGTATCGCTGGGCGGACTTTCCGCGGCCAGTTTCTATGTCCCTTCCTATAAGATAAAGAACTGGTCGTGGAGCACATATTGGATTTCACTCGGCTTCGTGGCCTGGCTTATCATGCCCACGATCGGCGGCCTGTTGACCACGCCGGACCTAGCGGGCATCATCCGGTCTAGCAGCGTCGGCGGCATGATTTGGTCGTATGTCTTTGGCGCGGGGTGGGGATTCGGCGGATTGATGTGCGGCCTGGGGTTGCGATACCTCGGCCTCTCGCTCGGGCAATCAATCTCGCTGGGAGTCTGCGCGATCGTCGGCACGCTTGTGCCCGCCGCGCTCGACAAGAAAATCGGCCTGCTGGTCTCCACGCTTCCCGGACACGTGGTTTTGCTGGGGTTTATCATCTGCCTGGCCGGCATCGCGCTCTGCGGTTATGCGGGAATGCGAAAAGAAAAAACCCTTACGGATGAGCAAAAGAAGCAGTCGGTGAAGGATTTTGCCTTGGGAAAGGGCATTACGTATGCAGTTTTCGGCGGCATTATGAGTTCCTGCATGGCGCTGGCTTTCACTATGGGAAGGCCGATAGCCGAGGCAGCGGTCGCCGCCGGCACGCCGGAGGTCTTCAAAAACATGCCGCTGTTGGTGCTGGCTCTGGCGGGCGGATTCACCACCAATTTCATCTCCACCATGATTCTCACCGCAAAAAACAAAACGTTCGGCGATTTTACCACCCGCCCGCGAAGCATCTTGCTGTGGAACTATTTTCTCGCTGCAGTCAGCGGAGTGATGTGGTACGGGCAATTCTTCGGCTTCGGGACCGGTGCCGCGAAAATGAGTCAATACAGTTTTGCCAGTTGGAGCGTGTTCATGGCGGCAATCATCATCTTTAGCAACCTCTGGGGAGTCGTGCTGAAGGAATGGAAACTCGTCGACGGACGGACACGGCTATATTTGTGGTTGGGAATTGTGCTGCTGATCGTTTCGGTGATAATGATCGGCGTGGGAGACGGTTTTGCCAGACAGGGTTAAACTACAAAGGGCGAGAAAATATGAACGATAGAAAATGGTTGCCTGCCGCATTGACGTGCCTCTTCATATTCTATCAGTACATCGTAGTATGCGCCGGCGAAGTTGCTTTGCCTCAGAGCGGCATGCAGTCGGTCGTCGCCCGGCATTTTCCCGACCGCGTGCATGAGTTCGTCTGGCGGAACTGGGACGTAGTCGAGCCTGCCCGGCTGGCGAAGCTCCTGGGGGCGTCGGCGGCGGAAGTGAACGCGATCGCTGAATCAATGGGTCTGCCGCCGGCAAACGACGTTCCACCGGAAATGAAATCCCGCGGATATATTACGCTCATCCGCCGCAATTGGCACCTCTTGCCATACAATCAATTGCTGGAATTATTGGAGATGACCCCCGAGCAGTTGGCTTTCACTCTGCGGGAGGACGACTTCTTATGGACCAAGCTGGGTTCTCTCAAGCCCCAGTGCGAGCCGCTGCGCTACGCCGCTCCCGATGAGGCGGCGCGGCACCGGGCGGCCGAGATCAAGCAGGTCGTCGAGACCGAGTTCGGCGCTGAACTGCGTAAGCCCGCCGAACCGCGCTTCGATTTCGTGCGGCAACTCGGCTCGATCTCTCCTCCCGTTTTGATAGAGGGACAAGGGGGGAAGGCGACCGTGCCGCCGGAGCCGCTTCCGGCCGGCGACGAGCAACCCCGCTTCATTTATTCCTATTTCGCTCTCTACGGCGATTCCCTCTTGCATCCCGAACTCGATCCTTACCCGGACGGTCTTTTGAAACGCTATTCCGACTTGGGCATAAACGGCGTTTGGTTGCAGGGGATTCTTCGTTGCCTTGCGCCGGGAGGAGAGACATTTCCGGAGTTCGGCGCGGACCACGAACGCCGCCTGGCCAACCTTCGGGACCTCGTTCAGCGGGCGAAAAAGTACGGCATTGGCGTGTATCTGTACATCAACGAGCCGCGGGCGATGCCGCCCGAGTTCTTCAATGTCGAAGGGCGTTCCGAGATGGCCGGCGTCGGGGAAGGCGGTTTTACCGCCCTTTGCACGTCGCATCCCGCGGTGCGGCAGTGGATGAGCGACGCCCTGGCCTACGTGTTCCGCGAAGTGCCCGACTTGGCCGGCGCGTTCACAATCACCGCCTCGGAGAACTTGACCAACTGTGCCTCTCATTACCAACAGAAGTCCTGCCCCGGCTGTAAGAACCGCACCGACGCCGAAATCATCGCGGAGGTGAACGCCGTGATCGCCGACGGAGTGCATCACGGCAATCCCAATGCCAAAGTGCTCGCTTGGGACTGGGGTTGGCGGCGCCACGGGGACGCGCGGGACATCTGCGCCAAGTTGCCGGAATCGGTGTGGCTGATGTCGGTCAGCGAATGGGATTTACTCATCGACCGCGGCGGAATTAAGCTCAAGGTGGGCGAATACTCGATGTCCGCCGTCGGTCCCGGCCCTCGGGCAAACCGCCATTGGAAATCGGCCAAGGAATCGGGCCTGAAAACCGCCGCCAAAGTGCAAGTCAACAACACCTGGGAGCTTTCCACCGTCCCCTACCTGCCGGTGATGGATCTGGTGGCCGAGCATTGCCGCAATCTTGCCTCGGCAGGCGTGGACGGAATGATGCTCAGTTGGACGCTGGGCGGATACCCATCTCCGAATCTGGAAATCGCCGCCTGCTTCAAGGCGAATCCGACGCCGGATATCGACGAAGTTCTGGACGCCGTGGCACTTGAACGATATGGCCCTGACGGCGCCCCCTTTGCGCGAAAGGCCTGGACCGCTTTCAGCACGGCTTATAGGCAATACCCGTTCGATGCGTCCGTTCTGTATTACAGCCCGATCCAGGTCGGGCCGGCCAACCCGCTGTATCCCGAAAAAACCGGCTATCGGGCGACGATGACCGGAATCCCCTTCGACGACTTAAAAACGTGGCGCGGACCGTATCCGGCCGGCGTGTTCGTCGCGCAGTTTGAGAAGGTCGCCGCCGGCTGGCTGCAGGGCATCCCGGATTTGCAGGCCGCCGTGGAAAAGGCCCCGCCGAACCGCTGCCAAGAGGCGCAAGCCGACTTGCGATATGCTCAAGCGGCATACGCACATTTCCAGTCGGCGGCCAATCAGGCGCGTTTTGTTATGGCTCGCGATGCCCTGGCCGGTCATTCGGACAAACTATCGCCCGATGAGCGCCGTCGCTTGCTGAACGAAATCAAACGCTGCCTGGAATCCGAGATTGCCTTGGCCCACCGGCTATGCAGACTCGCCCGCGAGGATTCCCGAATCGGCTTTGAAGCCGCCAATCAGTATTTTTATCTGCCTCTGGACTTGGTCGAAAAGGTCATCAACTGCCGCTGGCTGCTAGTACATTATGAAAAAATCTAGCCCAATCCTGTTCGGGGATGCGGTGCTGCGAACGCCGAAAAAGCGCTGGAAATTGGGCCGGGGTATCCGCTACAATTAACATTGGCATATTCTAATGTATATCATACAGCGTGGAGAAGACAGCGTGGAGAAGAATCCATGCTCGACTCAAAAACGCCCGAAACTCGCAGAGCCTTCCCGGCAACAACCGGCACCGCCCGCGCCGAATATACCCCATCTTTCGCCGCCTTCGCCTTTTGCCCAATCGACCGGGGCGGATTAAAATGGAAATCCGCAATCCTGCTGACCAACTGGTGCGTGACGGTTTTTTCACCGTTGCGGAACGTCGGAATAGCGGGTTTACAGGCAGGGCCTTGGAATCAGAACCAAAGCGGCGCAAGTTTTGTAGGTCAGGTACCCCGCACCTGAAAATTCAGTCGGATGTCAGGTACGGGGTACCTGACCTACAAAACTTCTTGCATGAAGAACGGCGAAAGGGACCGTTCCCGGGCCGCGACAGTGGGGGACAGCCCCATTTTCGCGGCAAACCGCGAAAATTTGGACCGTCCTCTGCGAATGCTTACGTTCCCACAAAATTATGCCGGGCGTAGCGCGTCAGCGCCCGCACGTTTTCCTCCGCCGTGTCGCGGGGGATTTCGCAGCCGGCGGCCACGATGTAGGGGATTCCGGCGAGACGGTGGCACTCTGCAATCGCCGCGGTTACGGACTCGGGCGTGCCGTTGCGGAGGGTTTTCACCGGGTCGATGTTGCCGGCCAAGGCGGTAGCCGGTCCCATGTCGCGTCGGGCCTCGTCCATCGGGACCATCCAGTCGATGTCGGCCATATCGCAGCCCAGGCTGCCCGCCCCGGCGAGGCTGCGGCGGATGTTGCCGCAGATGTGCAGTCGCACCCGCGCGCCCATCGCGTGTAGTGCCTCGACCAGTTTTCGCTCGAATGGCAAGACGAACTCCTCGTAGATTCGCGGACCGACCAGCGAGGCGGCGGCGTCGCCAACGCCGATCAACTCGGCGCCGGCTTCAAACTGCGCCCGGGCGAACTCCAACTCCATGCCGATGATGAAGCCGAACAGGTCGCGGACGAAGGCGGGGTCGTCGTAGAAGTCGGTCATCAGGCGGTTGATGCCGCGGAGGTCGGCGGCTTCGGCGCAGGGGCCTTCGATCCAGCCCTCGACGAGTTTGTCGTTGCCCACCCGCTCGCGCAGCAGTGCCGCCGCCCGGACGCGGTCGTGCATCCGCCCGCCGCCGAGCGGATCGGGCGTTGCGAGCCGGGCGAGCACGCGCTTGTCCGCCAGCAGCGCGTGGACCTCGTCGATCGCCGGCGGCTGGTTGTCGAAGAACTGGACTTTCGCCCCGCAGTCGGCGGCTTCGCGGGTCGGGTCGGAGACGCAGGAGACGTGGTCGAAGTCGAATTTTTCGGCGGTGCGGAGTTGCCCTTCGGCCAGCACGCGATAATCGGCGGCGTATTGCCCGTACGGCGCGCCGATTTGGTCGGCGGCGAACATCATCGTAATCGGCATCAGCGGCAACGAATCGGCGAGCCGCCCCGCAAAAGCGGCCAAAATTCTCTCGCGTCCGGTCATGGAAGCATCCTTTTATCCGTGGGGATCAATTTTCACGATTTGTTCATCGAAACTCGCCGCCACGCGGCAGCCGGGCGGCACGACCAGAAATCGCCCTCCGTCCCAGGGACCGTCGACCAACGTCTGAATCAACGACATGTCGCCGGCGAGTTTCTCGAAGGTCCAGCCGCGCTCGGTCGCCTCGCTCCGGGCGCGCCTCTCGAAGCGGTCGTCCGGCTCGACGCCCATCTCGATGAAGGTCAACCGGCTGTAGTTTTTCGTAATGTCGCCGAGTTGAGCGTGCAGGAATCGGGCGTTGTCCTCGCCGTATTTAGCGGCCAGCTCCTCGAAGCTCGCCATCATGCCAGAAAGATGTTGCAGCGAATCCCGGCCGAACTGGACGAGGCCCTCGCCGCGTTCGATCCAGCCGCTGGTCTTGAAGTAAGCGCCGGGATGGCTTTGGAAGTATGCGAGATACCGGTCGCGGTCGCCGAGGAACAGCGTGATGCAATCGTGGGCGCGGGGGACGACCAGGGGTATTTTCCGGGCGGCAAGCCCCACCACGCCGTTGCTGCACAACGCATAGCCGAGCAGCACCGCCTCGTATTGCGATTCGTCCACCCCGGCCAGGGCCTCGGCCAGCCGGGCCGACATCCGCTCCTGCCCGATGTCGTGCAACCCCTTCGGCAAAAACTCGACGTCCACCTGATTGACCGATCGGGCCACGGCGGCGCACAGCTCGCGGTAGAATATCTCGCAGGCAATCAGTTTAAGTCGCAAGGTCGAATCCCACGAGGTTAGTTGGCCGGATCGTCGCCGAGTTCCTTGATTTTGACGTTGCGGAAGTAGATCGGCGCGCCGGCGTGCTTGCCTTGCAGGCCGACGAGTCCCTTGGTGGGCATTTTGGCCAGCGGCTTGCTGAGCCACCGGGGCAGATCGCTGCCGTCGGGGTTCTTCGTCGCCGAGGTCCATTTCCGCATGTCCATCTCGGTGACCAACTCGCCGTTGAGCACGACGTAAATCATCGGGCCGCGGCAGGTGATCGTCATGCGGTTCCACTCGCCGGGTTTTTTCACCGCCGATTTCTTCGCCGCCAGGCGGCCGAAGATTGCCCCGCATTGCCAGGTCTTCGGCGAGTTCGCCCATTTCTCCGCATAGTCGTCGGCAATCTGTATCTCGACGGAGTTGGCCACCCAATTCACCGGATCGGCGCCGTAGACGAAGACGCCGCTGTTCGTGCCGGGCGCGGTTTTGAACTCCAGGTCGAGCACGAAGTTTTCGTACTGCTCCTTCGTCCAGATGCACTTGTCCGCGGTGGCCGTGAGCACGCCGTCCTCGACCGACCAAATGCCTTCGGGGAACGAGGCGTCGGACAGGTCGCCGGTGAAGAGCGTTTTCCAGCCGGTAGTGTCGGGGTGCCCCGCCGGCGGCGCCTGATCGGCGGCAATCGCCGCCACGGCCAACAATAAACAGCACGCTAGCACGGAAGTCGTTTTACGCATGATCGTCTCCTTGGCGAAAAATGAATATGGGTGCAAAAATTCCGCGGCGCGCGTCAGTCGGAACCGAATCACATTCGGACCTTGGGTTGATCGCGCGCTCTCTTCGACCGAAGGCTGTTAGCCTCCGGCCATTATATCATCCGCGCCGGGCGTCGAAAACTCCTGTTGCGGCAATTCGAACGTCCGTTTCCAGGGCAGGCGGCCCGGGATATTACGCTTCCTCGACAAACTTGAACCTCAGCGCGGCGGCGAGTTCCTTTACCGGCTCCAGCAGGTCGCCGTAGAAGGTCACTCGGTGCCAGCCGTACCGGTCCCAGAAGGTGAAGAGTTTTTCGAAGTCGCCCTGAACTTCGCAGGCCAGCTTGGTGCGGCAGGCGAGGTCGTTGACCACGTTTTCCACGGCCTTGCCCCGGTGGCAGAGGATTTCCTCGCGCCACGGGTGGATTTCCAGGGTGGTGAGCATATATCCTTCGGGCAGGAAAGAGCGGACCGACGCGCCGCGGCGGTCTTCGCTGTGGGTGTGGATTTCGTACTTGTTCGCCCGCGTCTCCGGCCCCAGCGGTTTCGTGGTCGCCACGCAGTGGGCATAGATGATCTGCCGCTTCGATGTGTCCAGCACCGGGTCGGAAATGAAACCGGGGCGGCCCGCCAAATGGTTCACGGCGATCATCGAGACGCTGGAGATCAGATCGGCCTCGCAGGCGCCGATCAGGCCGTCGTTCAACAGCTCGACGAAACCCAGGCAGGGGTAGCCTTTGAGATGTCCGCCGTAGAAGCCGCCCAGGCAATTGATCGTGATCGCTTCGGCCCCGTGCTGTTTCATCACCGCTTTTTGGGCGAGATAATTTTGCGCGGATTTCAGCAGCGTGTCGTCCGCGTCTGCCAGGTCGATGGCGGCCGCCGTGGATTGCCAGCGCTCGACGATCTCGCGGGCTTGGGCTTCGTCCACGGCTTCGGCCGCCGCGGCGATTTCGTCGTAGCCGGTGAGGATTACTTCGATGCCCAACTTTTCACGGATGCTTCTCACCGGGGTTTTTTGCATCGGAGGGCCGACGACCAGCAGTTTGGACCGCTTCATCGCTTCGAGACAATCGCCGACGTCGGCGAACCGGAGCGGGTCTTCGAGGCACTCCAAGGGCCGCTCGCGCATCGTGCGCTCGCGGCGGAGTCGGTCGCAAGCGGCGACGAATTCGGCCGTCGTGCCGCCCCGGCCAAGCAGCTCAAAACATTTGATCGCTTCGGCCAGATCGTCGAGGCTCGACGAGGAGATGAAGGAGAAGTTGTCGTGTTTGCGTTTCAGGCCGGCGGTGAAGACCAGAAACCCGCCGCTGCCGGCGTAGTTGTAGTCGGCCACCAGCGTCGGCTTACCCGAGACCACGATCGGCTGCATCGCCCGAACCCAATTGTTCATCTGATAAATGACGTAGCCGTCGATGCGGTCGGTTTCGCCGGCGGCCAGCAGTTTTTCGGCATCATCGGGGGAGTGGGCAAGAGCGGGCAGCAACTCCACGCCCGGACACGCGCGCCGCAACTTCGCCTCCACTTCTTTGATCCGCGGCGCGAAATCGTGACCGATGTGCGGCCAAGTGGCCACCGGCTGTTTCACGCCCCAGCAGGCGAAGATCAACCGCACGCGCGGCCGTGCGGTTTGCCCCTCGGCCGCCAAAGACCGCCCGAGCGAAAACGGCGACAGCGAGGCGGCGCAGGCTCCGCATCCGGCCGCTAAAAAACGTCGGCGGCTCGCACAACAACCGCAAATCGACGCTTGAGAAAGAATCTCGTTCATAAGTTTGTCCCTTTCGTGTGCCGACGAAGGTAAGGTATGGCATGCCAAAGATAGTTGTGATACGGCGTAAGGCGGGAAACGCAACAACCTCCAATTTACCACGTTTCGACGAGGCCCGCAATACTCCGCATGGAAGGGATGCGGCAAGCGTCCGCCGGCGAATCGCGCGGCCTTTCAGCGCTTGAAGCTCGCCGTTCGCCGCTCCGCTATCAGGTGGCATGGCGGCTTACTCGCTGCCGAACGACAAACGGAACCATGAACGGCGTAAAACTTGCGGATATGGACGGCCGCATGGCGCCGGCGACCGGGACCGCGCGATCCGCGCGCCGTCGGAAGAAAAGAATTCGCGGTTTTTGTAGTATTCGTTGCGGAAACAAAAAAGTAGGGTGCGTGCGAGCACGCACCCTACCGTAAGCTGACTTTCCGCACGAGAAGGCCTTAGTTGGTCGTGCCGTACTCGACGTACTCACGATCGTAATTGGTCTGCTTCTTCGTGGTGTTGGTGGGCGTGGTCGTATACTCGGTTACCCACTCATAGGCGTTGTTGACGGTGTCGGCGGGGAAGCATTTCACCTCGCCGTTCATAATCAGCTTGGCGAGCTTGGTTCCCCACTCGATTGCCTTGGTTCCGCCGACGATGGCCATCCGCTCGAAGCTGTTGCGGTGCGCCACGCCGAAGCGGACGTCGTCCCACAGGGCCGAGATGTTCCAACCATGGAAGTTGGTGCTAAAGTCGATAATGAACCTTACGCGGCCATACTCATGGATGATCGCTTCCATGCGGGGGATCAACACGTCCTTGTAATCCTGGTTGGTCAGCTTCTCGGTGGCTCTGACGGCTAAGACATTGCCTTCGCTTTGCGGAAGAACTTCGATCATGGTAATTCTCCAATTTGGTTAAGTACCGGTTAATCGTATTTTGAGCTTGGAACACCCGGTGGTCGTTCGAACGAACGCGGGTTGGGGCGTGAGTGGCTCAAAACACGCATCAACGCCCCACGACGAGGCGTTTTTTAATTCTAGGTCGCCGTTAGCGGCATGGAGGTGGATATTTTCGCCCCCCGTAAGTAGTTATCCAGCAAGGAGTTGATTCAATGCCTTTCGATTCGGCGGCATCGGGCCGATCCCGGCGGCATCCGCACTTGACATTCGCTGCCCGCCCGACAAGACTCAATACTTTCCGTGGAAGTTGTCAGCTTCTTTCCAAACAGCCGAAATTATCCGCCCCGAAGGAACAAGCAATGTCGAGGAAAATCGTCGAGTGCGTCCCCAACTTCTCCGAAGGTAAAGACCTGGCAAAGATCAAGCAGATCACCGACGCCATCGAGGCGGTCGAGGGCGTCGAACTGCTCGACGTCGATCCCGGGGCCGACACGAACCGGACGGTCGTCACCTTCGTCGGCTCGCCCGACGCGGTCGTCGAGGGGGCGTTTCAGGCGATCGCCAAGGCGGCGCAGGTGATCGACATGAGCAAGCACCACGGGGCGCATCCCCGCATGGGCGCGACCGACGTTTGTCCGTTCGTGCCGGTCGAGGGCGTAACGATCGAGGACTGTGCGGCCATTGCCCATCGCGTGGGCCGCCGCGTCGGCGAGGAGTTGCAGATACCGGTGTATTTTTACGAGGCCGCGGCCGCCTCGCCCGAGCGGCGCAATCTGGCCAACGTTCGCCAGGGCGAATACGAAGGTTTGCCGAAAAAGCTGGCCGATCCGCGTTGGCGGCCCGACTGCGGCCCGGCCAAGTTCAACCCGAAGACCGGTGCGACGGCCATCGGCGCCCGCGAGTTCCTCATTGCCTACAACGTGACGCTCAACACCCGCGACAAAGCCGCCGCGACCGACATCGCCTTCGAGCTGCGGCGGCGCGGCCGCGTCGCCCGAACCAAAACCCAGTCGCCGTATTACAACAAGGGCGAGATCATGTTTTACGCCGAGGGGCATTTCCCCTGCGGCAACTGCGAGTTCGTCGGCAAGACCTTCGACGAAATCGAGGGGCACTGCCGCGCCGCGCACGACTACGAACTCAAGGAATTGGCCGCCGAGTCCGGGGTCGATTTCTCCGATCCGGCCAAGGTCGTCGGCCAAAAAGTCCGCCGCGCCGGAAAGTTCGACTACTGCAAGGGCATCGGCTGGTACGTCGAGCAGTACCGGCGGGCGCAAATTTCGGTCAATCTGACCAACTACCACGTCACCCCGCCGCATCTGGTGCTGGAAGAAGCACGCCGACTGGCCGCCGAACGCGGCTTGACCGTCACCGGCAGCGAAGTGGTCGGCGTGATACCCTATCGGGCGTTGCTGGCGGCGGGCAAATATTATCTCGAGCGGCAAGGCGGCTCGCCCGGCATCCCCGTCCGCGACGTTCTCGAAACCGCCGTCTTCTCGATGGGCCTGAGCGACGTGCAGCCCTTCGACGTCGATAAGAAAGTAATCGGACTGCCCGAACGGAAGATGTCGGGCTTGGTCGGCCTGAAGGTGTCGGAGTTCATCGACGAGGTGTCGCGCGACACGCCAGCTCCCGGCGGCGGCTCGATTGCCGCCTTGGCCGGCTCGCTCGCCGCGGCGCTGGCCTCGATGGTCGCCAATATCACCCAGCACAAGACCAACGACGCCGAACGCTCTAAGCTGCTGCTGGAGACGGCCGAGAAGGCTCAGGAAGTGAAGGAAAAGCTGCTGTCGGGCATCGACGCCGACACCGACGCCTTCAACGCCTATCTCGCGGCGATGCGGCTGCCCTCCGGCACGCCCGAGCAACAGCAACACCGCGCCGCAAAAATGCAGGAAGGCTTGCGAATCGCCGTGGACGTGCCCTATCAGACGGCCGTCGCCGGCTTCGAGGCGATGCGGCTCGCCCACTCGATGGCCGAACACGGTTTGGCCGCTTCGCTGACCGACGCGGCGGTGGGCTGCGAGATCGGTTTCGTCGGCGTCCGCGGCGGCGTCTGGAACGTGTTGACCAACTTGTCCGACGTCACCGATCGGCAATACGTCGAGGACATGCAACAACGATGCGCCGAACTGCTTGCCAAAGCCCGCGAGGTCTCGCGCCAGACGAGCGAGTTGGTCGACGCGAAGCTGGCGGAACGGATCAAAGCGTAACGAAACGGCGCCGCCGTTTCTATTTGCCGCGACGAAAATAGCGAAAGACCCCATGCATGGCGAAACCGCCGCCGAGTCCGAAGACTTGCCGGCAAGGGCGATCCGGCCTCTCGGCGGTTTGGAGCGCCATGCAATGCCGCGTTTCTTGCAGGATATTTTCAAAGAGCGGGGTCACGGCCCGTTCCACCGCGCTGAACGACTCCGCCGATTCGAGCGACCGTTTCAATTGTTCGGCCTGCGCCCTGCCAAGCTTCAACTCGGCGAGCAGAGCACGGGTGACATGTTCGCCCGCGACGCCGCAGCCGTGAAACCAAAACGAGTCAGCCGCGCTGACGACGATGTTTGTGGAGCGGCAGCCGATGTCCACCCCGACGACCGCCGGGCAGTCGGTCGGACCGCTTTCGGCCGGAGGCAGGCAAGCGTGCGTCAACAGATTGTGCAGTGCTATGAAGCCTGGCTGCAACATCTCGACGCTCAACCCGGCCTGCCGATATGATTCCAGGAAGCGCTCGACAGCTTTCAATTTAGCGGCGACCAAGACGGTTCGCATCCCTCCGCCGCCATTTGGCTTTTTGCAGTTTGATTCCCCGCCGCCGAATAAGTGATAGTCCCATACGAGTTGATCCAGCGGATAGTTCAGATGCAGTCGTGTTTCGTACTCGACCAGTTTTCGCGCCTGTCGGGGGCCCGCCGAGGGGACATCGAATTGGCGGCAGAGCGACATGCAGCCCGGCAATCCGGCGCAAACCCGATCGCCTTTGATTTGCCGGGTGGCGAGCAATTTGTTGAGTGATTCCACGATGAGTTTGTTTTCCTCGATTTCGTTGGCGGCGTGGTGCAGCGGTTTTGCATGTTCGACGAGCATGGCGTCTTCGACCACGGCTCGTTTGCTCGCGGCGTTCCATGACATTTTAACCGCCTTCAGCGCGCCGGAGCCGACATCGAGTCCCCACGCGGCGCGCACGCTCTTCGGACGCAGGAATTTGTTCATCCGATCCATCACGCCGGCTTGTCCGAGAGCAAGCAAGTCGATATCCATCGCGGCTTGTCCGAGCGCGGCCAGTCCCAGCCCGCAAGCCACGGCGAACCGACCGGGATTCCGCTTGCAGTCGATTGTGCGGGGCGAATCGAGACATTCGATCCGCTTGAACTCGGCGAGCCAGGCGACGGGAACGCCGAGCGGCGTTGCTTGTGGGGGCCGCGCCCACGCGACCGGCCCGCCCGATTGTTGCTCCAGCAGCCTCTTGCGGTCGCGGAGAGCATCGAAGAGTTTGCTCAGGCTCGCGTCGCCCTCGGCCAGACCCTCAAGGCGCTCGGCCAGCGCGAGCAGCGTTCGATCGACGACCGGCGCGTTCCGCAGATTCCAAGCCAGCGCGGCCAGTTCCCGTGCCCGAAGACGTAATATTTTAGCCCGGGGCGAAAGCAGGGCGTCGGGTATTTGGTCGAGCAGTCCCGCCGCCCGGTCGTAGCGATGCGCAGCCAGTTCCGCGCCTGCGGCCGCGACGAGGCTCTGTTGCACGCGCTCAGCCAACGCCTTAGCCCGCGAATGATCGGGTTTGAGCATCAACAGCCGTTCAATTTTCGGCAGCGTTCCGTCGAGCCGCTTTTCCTGGAGGGAACGCTGCAAATCCATGACTAACTCCGCTACCTCCTCGCGCCGCCGGTCGAGCCGGCCTTGGAGGTCCGCGATTCGTTCGGCCAACATCGGCGGCGGAACTTTTTGCAGCAGCGCGGCAGCGCCTTCGTAATCGCAATCTGCAAAAAGCCGTTCGGCCTCCGCGACGGTTGTTTCGGCCGCTTTTCTGGTGCGAGTATGCTCGACGCTGAAGAGATTAGTGAGCGTCTTCGCGCGCTCGGCGTATTCGGCCAGCCGGGAATGCGTGTGCTTACTCACTGCGGAGAGCACAGCGATCGCTTCGTCGAAGCGGCATGAGAACGCGAGCCGTTCAGCGTTGTCAATGGCAGCTTCGGCCTCGGCGATTCTATCGGCGGCGGCCCTCGCGACGTTTGCGCCGCAGGATCCGCAGAATTCATCGCCCGCAGCGCAGGCAAGGCCGCAATTGAAACACGGCTCCCGCAACAAAAAACCGCATTTCGCGCAATATTTTCGTTGCGGCGAATTGCTCGCCGAACATTTCGGACAGATCAACTCCGTCGCCTGAATGTCTTCCATTTCTGCGATCATTCGCTCAACACCCCAAAAGATACTTTCAAAGCAACGATTTCCGGCATATCCGGGTGATCGGTCAGAATTCTCAGCGTTCCTATTTCGCCGGGGAGCACGTGGCTTCCGGGCGGGGCATCGCGTGGAATTTCGATGCTTATTTGGTAGAGGCCCTGTTGGGCCAGCTCCGGCGTCAGCGCGTAGACCTTCACGTCGAGGAAGTCCGGCGAGCATTCGATGCGTTGAACATTGATTTCACGATGCTCACCGCGAATTTTCAGCAGCAGATTAGCTCTGGCAGGTTCGCCGCGCCTGAGCATGCCCAAATGAACGATGCCTTGGTGATCGATTTGCGGCCCGAACACCGTGCGAAGCGCGGCGTTTTTCCCGGCAAGAACAATGTGAACTTTTCGCGGGCATTCCGGCAGTCGTTTGCCTTGCGCGCCGGCGGGTACGGCCTCGAACTCGATCCAGCCGGAAAAATCGTTGCCCGGCCTGTCGGCGGGAATGCGGAACTTGGCCGTGTATCCCGATTTCGCCTTGCGCTGTTTAAGTTGCTCGGACGCGGCGGGGATCAGTTCCCAGCTTAAGCCGTCGATCGTGCTTGCCGCATTCTGCAAAGCAAACTCGTTCCAGACTTCGGAAAAGATTTCGGCAATCATCTCGACCGGCTCGTCGGCTTTCAGGTCAGGTAAATATATTGACGGCGGGGAGGCGAACACGTAGCGGCGGATTTCACCTTCAATTCTCAACTCGAAGCGGGGGCGTTTCGGATCGTTGGTTAGAAAAGCGGCGATATGCGAGAACGGCCCCTCGATGCCTTCGGTTTTCGACTCGATCTCGATCGGCCCGCTCATGCCCGGCGGAATGTCTTGCGACGGCAGCATCGAGACGGTGCATTTACAGGAGGTGCCCGCCTTGGCAATCTTCAACGGGGCATCCCCTTCGTTGCGAATGATGAACGTATGGCGGCATTTATCGGCCGGGTCGATCACGCCCAAATCCTGCTCCGGGTCAGTGATTGCACACCGCGGCGCGAGTGCGCCGGCGGCCGGATTTACCTGCCGTGCTTGGGTCGCGGCGCCGGACAACATCGCAATAACCGCGAAAACCACCGCGGCGGACATTATACCCGTGACTCCCAATATAGCGTATTTGCGTCGCATGACTGACGTTCTCCCACGTAAAAATAATGACTCGCCTCGAAATGATTGCCACGGAAAGGAAACACGGAAAAACTCAAAAGTCCCACCCCGGAACGGGGTTGCCGCTCCGGGACGGGAAGGTTTATCGCCAGACCGATCGCCCGGCGGCGCTCAAGGATTATTCGAAGCTTCCCTTTAACACGGCCTTGTCGAGCCACGGCCCGGCAAACATTTCGCCCGGATTGATCTCGCAACGGGCGTCGGTGTAGCCGGTGCTGGCGGCCGAGCCGTTGGTGACCGGGAAGCCCGGATTGATGTACTTGTCGCCGTTAAGGTCGTAGAACGCCTTGACCGAGCCGTCGGCCATCAGGATGTTCACGTAGGCTTTGTCGCCCGCGCCGTGAACGCACTGCCAGTCGCGGAGGTCTTGCAGCCAGAGCTGGCCGTCGGCGCCGGCAAAGTCGGCCAATGCCCAGGTGCCGCCATCGGCCTTGGACGCCCCCACGTATTCGTTCTTTGTCGGCAAACGAAGCGGAACCGCGCTAAGGATGTCGGTGCCGGTGGGCATGGTGTCGATCGTGTCGTCGCTCGCGTAAACCGAAGGACCGTCGTTGAACGATTCGCCCAGCCGAGTCCCGGCGATCAAGCCCATGCCGGTGTCCACGTTGGCCTGGAGCACGGCTTCGTGCACGTCGCCCGGGCCGGCGTCGCCCAGCAGCGGAATAGTGGACGAAGGAACTTCGGCCGATTCGATCATCTGCAACGTAATCGGCCCAAGAGCGCCGGCGTATCCCTTCAGGCTGCCGAGGGTAACCGGGCGGTTTCCCCCGCCCACGGAAAACTTCGGCGCGCTGCGGACCATGTACCAACTCGAAGCGTAGTTGGTGTTGTAGCCGTCTTCGACAACCATGCGGGTGGCGTAGTCGAACCAGGGTGTGTCGGCGGTGCCTGAATTCGTCCAACCGCCGTGCCCCAAGTCAGCGTTGGGAGCGCAGCGGCCTTCGGTCAGACGGCTGGCGAAACCACCGTCGCTGGGCGAGGTCGTGGTGCCCAACCCCAGCAAGTCGTTCAGTTTCTCGAGCGACTTCAACTGGTTCGAGGGGCACAACATATTGCCGGGTTTGGCCGCGCCGATTCCGACCAGATCGGCGACCCAGCCGTACTCGAACAAGCAGCCGTCGCGGCGCTGATCCCATGCACCCGAGCAAATCCGCCCGGCGGGATCGAGATTGGCGAACGACATCATGCCAAGGCCGAATTGACGAAGGTTGTTCTGGCAGGTAGCGCCTCGGGCGGCCTCGCGGGCGCGGGACAACGCCGGCATCAACATCGCCACCAATATGCCGATGATCGAAACGACCACCAGCAACTCAACAAGCGTAAAAGCGCGTTTTTTAATTGTACGGTTCATTCTTGACTCTCCACAGTTTTATTCGGACGTTATTGGTTACGAATCGCTGAACTTGTTTCCGTCGTCGATGTTCGCGGCGGAAACGATATGGACGACAGCCGGGGCCATGATCGGTACGCCCGGCGCGACCGAGACCTATACCCCGCTCGCGTTGCGTTGTGTGTCGGTTTTTTATGGATTACATATTGAGTTTGCAGCACCCCCTTTCTGTTATGTATCGATTTTCTTTATCTCAGTTGCCACTTGCTCATTACTTCTTCGGGCGGCAGTTCCGTTTTCGCCGAAGCGAATCCGTTCTCGGCGGTCGGCAGAAAGCCGTTGTTCAACAGGCCGTCGCCATCGGCGTCGATAAAGGCCCGCACGCCGCCGTCGGCGAACAAGATGTTGCAGGCGCCGCAGTGCGTCGGCGCGAATCCCCGATAATCTTGCAGCGTTGCGTTCCAGACGGCCCACCAGCCGTTCACGCCGGTTTGCGGCGTTCCGTCGGCGAAGCTCGGCGTGGCCATGCCCGGATTGGCGGCTGGCCCGGCGGTCATGCCGCGCGCCGTCAAGGCGCCGGCCGGGTTTTCGCCGACGTGCATGGCCAACGGTCTGCCGGCCGCGCCGCAGCCGAGCAACGGAATGAAACTAGTCGATACCGAGGCGGTGTCGGCCCTGCTGGGCGTCAACGGCCCGAGCGTGGAATGCCGCGCGAGCCGGCTCGGCTGGCATCCCCCTTTGTTGCTCTTGATGTTGCCGTTGGCGTCGAGAAGCAAGCCCGTGCGGGTCAACCACCAAGTCGCCGCGTAGTTGGTGTTGAAATGTTCCGCGAAGATTTGCCGTTCCACCACCGACCGCCGCTGTTCGCTGCCGGGCGGCAAACCTTGCTCTACGATCGCCCGGCAAGGATTCAGAGCAGGCGAGCCATCGGGATTGGTCGTCGCCGCGCTGCCCAAGCGATCGACGCAATTGTCGGTGACGGAAACGTCGAGGTTCAACAGGTCGTTAAATGTGTTGCAAATCCTGGCGGGATTCGCGGGGCACAGCATCTCGCCAACCGGCGTGCCCTGATTGACCAGATCGGCCACCCAGCCTATCTCGGTCGCGCAACCGTCGCGCCGCCAGTCGAATGCTCCCGAACAGAACGTCTGATGGCGTTGAGCGTGGGCGTGCAACCCAATGCCGAACTGCCGCAGGTTTGACGCGCAAGCGGCCCGCCGGCTGGCGGACCTCGCGCTGTTCAGCGCGGGAAACAACATCGCCACCAAGATGCCGATAATCGAAACGGCCACCAACAATTCGAGTAAGCTAAAAGCCGCTCGATTGTTCGCTTTTCTTCCGTCCGCCCTGCCGACTCGTTTGCCCGAGCGTTGCATGGACAACTCCTTTCGCGGTGGATTCGATCGTTGCCGGCGTGTGCGGCTGTGCCCGAGACGGCCCGCCGGCAACTTTCATCGCGCTGGAATTATCGTCGAGCCGGATGAGCGTTTGATGTGCGCGCGGCAATACTTTGATAAATCTCTCGTTAGAAAAGTGTTTTGCCGAGAGAATAGAAAATCATGCGGAGACAGGCGCGTTCCGAGCGGACTGTCCACCGCGATCGGAGGCACGGAAGGGCCGCTTCAGCAGTGTTTCAAAGGGGCCGGAGGAGATCCACTGCCGAACAAGCCGGCAGCGGCACCCTAATCCCGACTGTAGGTGTGGGACTAGGCCGCCGGTAGGCGGAGGTGTTGCACCGCCCGGGCCGCTTCCCGGCGAACGCGGATGTCTTCGTCGTCGAGCAACTGCGCAATGGCTGGCAGAGCGGCCGCCGCCTTGGCCCCTTGCAGACGCAGGGCGCCGGCCGCGTTGCGGCGCGTGATCGGATCGGGATCCCGCAATTTCGCCATCAATTTCCTTATCAACGGATCGGTTTGCACTGTCATGGCTCGATTATGGATGTCAAAAAGGCGTTGAAACCTCCATGAAAACGAACGGCCTTCTTATCCATATCGTCCAGGCGAAGGGCGAGTCTTGCGTCCGGATGCCGGCAATCCGCGTCGCGCCGCCCCCGGGCGGGTTCGGGGCGCTCGTGCCCGCCGCAGTTTGGAGGGGGATTACCTGCCCTCGGAACGGGCGTAAACTCTCGGCATGATCAGCTCGCGCTTTCAGCCGCACATATTCCTGGCTATGGAAATATGCTCGTATTGATTGCGAAACGCCGCTGTATGCGAAACGCCGCTGTATTGTGAAACGCCCCTGTATTGTGAAACGCCATGTATTGTGAAACGCCCCTGTCTTGTGAAACGCCCCGCGACTGCGGTCGCGGGGGGAGTGCGGCGTTTCCGGCCGCATTTCGCTCACTCTCCGGGATTTCGCCGGGCGCCACCGGCTATGCCAGTGCCGAGTCGTCGAGTTGCTGTTGCGGTGTATTCAAGTGGCATGACGTCTTTGGTTATGTCGTACTGATTTGCTTGGGTCAACTGGTCCATCGAACCACCCCGGACTAAGCACTCGCAGTGCCAGTGGCACACAGAGATCGTTCGTGAGTTGCATTGCTAATCTGAACATCAATAAAGCTTTTTAAAACCACCTCCGGCGGTTGCACTCGCGATGCGCGCAGGCTACCGTTTCATGCTTTTCCCTATGGCAGCTTTATATTCTCATTCCCATCGGCCGCATGCAGCGAGATGCAACCGGTTTTTACGTTGTTCGGGAGTTGGTCAGCAGGATTGCGGATTTCCATTTTAGTACTCCCCGGTCGTTTGGGTGAAAAGGGAAGGCGAGGAAGACTAGGGTATCGCGGGGTGTTCCGCGTTGTTCGGCGCGTGTTGGGCGTTTTCGGGTCGCGCGTGGATTTTCTTTTTGCGGACATGGCAAGGGGTGGCGTTCACAGGGGACTGTCCCGATTTTCACGGTGGGAACGCCGCGGAGGGCGTTCCCTACAGTGTTTTACGCTTCAACCCCCGCAACGTGAGAAATGCCGCTGCCGTTAAGATCAACGCGCCGAAAAAAACGCCAAGGGCGATTTTTGGCCAGACGCTCGGCGGGCACCAGAGGCGGCGTTTTACATCCTCGAAATCAACGCCATCGACCGGCGGCAAGCCGATCGAAACGCGCAACACCGAACGTTCCATCGCCGTCTTCACGCGATTTTCTGTCCACCACTTTTTGAGCGGCCCAGGATCACGCCGGTAAAGAGCGGCTGCGTATTCTTCGTCGTCAAGCGGAAAGCCGACTGCCTGCAAAGCTATGCAAATTGCGTCGAGGTCGATGGCCTCATTTTTATGTATCGTGACAAAATAGCTTGACGATTTATGGAACACTGATTTTCGCTAATCACCTCTAATAGCCATGATTAGCGGCGATTAGGTGAAATTAGCGTTCCCGGCTTATCGGGAAAAAATGCAGGTTGTTTTGACGCGATCACTTATTGCGGCACCGGTCCCCGATTTCACCGGACCAATATACGACCGTGAGGCATACTATGCAACACCCCTCCGCGGGCGGTTCTGATGGTTGGTTACTTTTTAGCTGTTTTTTTAGCCGGTTGCAGTTCCTGCAGCCTACAGCCTAACTTCTACCGCGACCTGGACCGACCCGGTTTACGAAATATCCAAGTCGATTGTCTGGCGTTCAGGTTTTACTTCTTTGCGCAGGGGCGTTTGCGTTGGCGAGGTATATTTGGGCGGCAGCCGCGAGCGTCTGGCGGGCGGGGGCGGGGCGGCCTCGACGGCGACCGTGCCGTGATCCTGCCGCACCACGCCCGTCGAAACCGACATATCTTGCAGGACGATGCGATGCCAACCGACACCGACGCCCTCTTGTTGATCGTCGCAGCGCAAGCGATAGTGTCCGTTGGCATCGGTCAAGCCCACAAAGCGACGGCCTTCGGCGGCTTGTCCCGGTTCGGGCAGGAAGATGACCAAGCAATTCTCCAACGGTCGGCCGTTCAGCCGCAGGGTTCCCTCGACGGCGGCGGGCAAGGGCGGTCGGCCGCAGCCGATCAGGGCCGCCGCCAACGCTGGCAACAGCGCGTGGACGCACAATCGCACGAAGGCGGTTCTCCCCAGGTCCGCTCCGACGACGCGCCGGAGCATCAAGCGGGCAGTCATGGCAGGCCCTCCAGTTCCCCGTTGTCGCGGCTGCAGAGGGCGCGCAGCGCGATCAAAGGCATGGTCTCCGAGAGGAAACAGACCGACCCGTCGCAGCGCGATACATTGACGCCGCCCGGGTGGCTGCTGCCGAATGCGCATACCCGCATGTCGATATAATACGCGAAGTCCGCCGGGCTTCCGGCCGGAGGAATCGCGCCGGCTCGGCCCTCATAGTCGAACGGGAGCCTGTAGTTTATGGGCGAATAGCCGCTTAGGGTAATGTGAGCAAGCGACAGGCGGCTCGCTCCGCACCAATTGCCGTAGTA
>Ga0123335_1003645_pt1 | contig 21147 bp, 21 predicted proteins | sample BiotimSIPDNA_2_FD_89707 | JGI IMG/M metagenome (GOLD analysis project Ga0123335, IMG submission 89707) | Anaerobic biogas reactor microbial communites from Washington, USA - Biogas_R2 time_0 SIP DNA | ecosystem: Engineered > Bioreactor > Anaerobic > Unclassified | place: Washington, USA...
ATTTTCTTTCTTAACTGAACCGCCATATAAGACTGGTAACTTTGTATTTAATTCTTTTAAACAAGTTTTATCGATATATCTAATTACTTCTTCAATATCTGAACAAGTAGGTGTTATACCCGAACCAATTGCCCAGTATGGTTCATAAGCTATAACAATGTTTTTATAATCTGCTTCTTTAATATTGTTTAAAGCCATAATTAATTGATGCTCTAAAGAAAGAGCTGTTCGATTCATTCGACGATCAATATCAGTTTCTCCTATACAAAGAATAATCTTTAATTTATTCTTTAAGCAACCTCTAATTTTAAAATTAATTAATTTATCATCTTCTTGAAACTTAGTTCTTCTCTCACTATGTCCTAAAATAACATAATTAACTCCTGAACTTTTTAATTGTAAAGGAGATACTTCTCCAGTATAAGAACCACGATCAATTGGAGAAGAGTTTTGAGCTCCTACTTTATATCCAGTTTGTTTAAATAAATCAAGATAAAGATAAGAAGGAAAAAAGATTATTTCGTGTTTTTTACCTAATTTTCCTTTAACTTTTGTAACATATTCGGTAGCCTCTTGATAGTCTAAGTTCATTTTTAAATTGAGTCCTATTATTTTTTCCATATTTTACCAACTACTTTCTTTATATAATATAATAAATTTCGTTTTTGATTCGTTTTGTAATTTTCAATAGCTGTTTGATAGACTTTCAAAATTCTTTCTCCATAATATTTAGAAGAATATATTTCACTATTTAAGCGTGATTGTTTTTTTAAGCGATTTAATTTTTTTGTATCTTGATATAAATCTTTAATTATTTCAAGATACTCTTTTTTTGTTTTAAATAAATAACCATTTAAATCATCGACAACAACATTAATAAAACTTTCATCTTTGATTGCTACAACAGGCATGGAAGCTGCCATCGCTTCAATTACAGTTAAACCTTGAGTTTCTGAAGTGGATGCTGTTACGAAGATATCTCCTAGTTGATAATATTTAACTACCTCTTTTAAAGGAACTTTTCCAGTAAAAATAACACTGTTATTATAAGCTTTAGCAATAACTTGTTTTTTATGTTTTTCAAAATCTGGACCATCACCAACGATAACTAATTTTAAATTTTTATATAATTTACTTAATTTTTTCTGTTCATCTAATAAAAATTTAATGTTTTTTTCAGCTGCTATTCTACCGACAAATAATAAAACAAAATCTTTTTTAGATATTCCTAATTTTGTTTTCAATTGTTCAATTTCATTTGATTCAAATTGTTCTTGATGAAATTTTTTAACTTCAATACCGGTTGGAACAATATGAATGTTACGATCTAATTTATATTTTTCTTTAAATAAATCATATGTCTTTTTGGTCGGAACTACTAACTCTGTATTAGTTTTATCACAATAAAACAACGATAAATGTTCGACAATCTTTTTGCTAATTCCATTAAAATAACCTTTAGTAATATAATGAATATAATCTTCATACATCGTATGATAAGTATGTACTAAAGGCAAATCAAAACGATGCGCTATAATACGAGCGAATGTTCCTACTCCAAATTCTGTATGAGAATGAATAACATCTAATTTCCATCTTTTTATTTTTCTCATAGCACGAAAATGATAGACACCCGTTAAACGATAATCATATATACCAATAGGTAATCCGGGAATTTTCATTACTTTACCGTAGTCTTCATATACATATTTAAAAGTTGTATTACTTACGGTAACTACATAAACTTTATGTCCTAATTGTTCTAAAGAATTTTTCAACATTAAAACACTAGTTGAAACACCATTAACATAAGGGGGATAAACATCAGTAAATAATCCTACTCTCATCTTTTATTCTCCTTCTTTATCGATAATTAAAACAATCGAACCGATTATAATTGCTAAATAATAAGATATAAATCTCCATAATAATAAAATAGCCGCTAAAGAGGTTCCTATAACAAAGTAACCAAAGAAATTAAGAAAAGCAAATTCAATTCCTCCTGTACCTCCAGGAATTGGAACGAAAGCTCCAATTAACATAACATACGATACTGCAACAATAGTATTGATAATCGACAAGTCATGAACACCTAAACTTAATGCTATGAAATAAGGTGTAATGTATAAAAAGATAAAGGCTATAAAGTTATAGAATATTCCTTTAATAACATCTTTTTTATTGCCTTTTAAAACTTTAGAACTTTCATAAAACTTAGTTAATGTGTTATTAATTTTCTCGTAAGTTTTTTCTTTGTTTTTAATTATTTTTATTTTGCATAGAAACTTAACTATCTTATCTGCTAAAAAACTACTAGTTTTTTTACCAGTACTAACTATAATTAATAAAATAATAACAAAGACATTAATTAAATAACCAATAATAACTAATTTTTTTAATAAGTCATTACTTGGAAAAATATGAAAGAAATAATTAATAATAATTGCTACTGTACCGATTAAAACTAAACCTATTTGATAAAATAATGATTGAGAAACAACTAAATTAGTCGCTTCACCTGAACTTATTTTTTTCTTTTTTAAAAAATAAATTTGAAATGGTTGTCCTCCTGTTGCGAAAGGAGTAATAGCACTAAAAAAATTGCAAATAATTGTTGATTTAAACAAAGAGAAAAAGCTTACTTTTTTATCAGCTAAAACCTTTAAACTTAAAGTTTGAATTAACCAATATATAAAGATAAATACTATAGCTACTAAAAACCACCAAATATTCATTTTTGATATTAAATCAATTATGTTATTAAAATTATCTTTTAATATTAAAAAACTAACAAATAAAGCAATAATAACTAAAATGATAATATTTTTCTTATATTTATTCACTAATTCACATCCTACTCATCAAGTAAAGCATCTAAGCCAGGTAATCTTTTGCCTTCTAAAAATTCTAAAGTTGCTCCCCCACCAGTTGAAATATGATGAAAGGAATCTTTAAATCCAAACTTAACAGCTGCATAAGCAGTGTCTCCACCACCTAAAATAACTTTGCCACTAATGTTACTTAAATACTCTAAAGCTTTTTTAGTACCATTACTAAAACGGTCTAATTCAAAAACCCCAATCGGACCATTCCAAATAACTGTCTTAGCTTCTAAAATTTCTTTTCTTAAATTATCAATAGTTTCTACTCCCATATCCATACCAATATCATTAGTATAAATATCTGATATTTTGGTCAATCTTGCCGCACTCATTGGTGAGTAAGAAGTTCCGACAATAACATCGGTTGGTAAAATTATCTTATCTTTATATAAATCATATATTCTCTTACATTCAGCTACTTTTTCATCATCGACAATCGATGCTCCTACATTATAACCTAACGCTTTAAAGAAGGTATAACACATTCCTCCACCAATAAAAATCTTGTCAGCTTTTTTAGCAAGGTTTTCGATAACTCCTAATTTAGTAGAAACTTTCGCCCCTCCTAAAATAACTAATAATGGTCTTTGAGGTTTTTCCATAACATCAACTAAAACATCTAATTCTTTTTTTACTAACAAACCAATTCCTGATGGTAAATGTTCTGCTATACCAACATTAGAAGCATGAGCACGGTGTAAGGTCCCAAAAGCATCATTAATAAAGACATCTCCTAGAGAAGCCCAATATTTAGCAAGTTCTGGATTGTTAGAACTTTCTTTATTACCATCTAAATCTTCAAAACGAGTATTTTCCAACATGATAATATCGCCTTTTTCCATTTCATTGACAGCTTGTTCCACTTCTGGACCTCTTGTCATAGGAATAAATTTAATTGATCTTTTCATTAATTCTGATAATCTTTGACAAACTGGTTGCAAAGAATTTTTTAATTTATCGTTTTCTTCTTTTATTCTTCCTAAATGAGATAAAATAATAACTTTTCCATAAGCATTACTAATTAACTCAATTGTTTCAATACTTTCTCTAATTCTTGTTTCATCTGTAATTTGATTGTTTTCCATAGGAACGTTTAAATCACAACGAAGAATCACTTTTTTATTGTTAAGTTTTAAATCAACAACTGTTTTCAAATTTAAGCCTCCTATTCTCTTTTTTTATTATATCATATTTTTTCAAAATTAGTTGAAGATAATAAAAAAATCGGCTTTTTATAAGCCGATTTTAACCTTTTTAAATATGTTCTGAAACATCTCCTAAATACTTAGCTGTTCTTACCATTTGTGCACTATAACCCATTTCATTATCATACCAAGCGATAACTTTAACTAATTGTTTACCTTCTACTTCGATAACATTAGTAGATAAACCATCGATAACACATCCTGCTGTAACACCAATTACATCGCTAGAAACGATTGGATCATCTGTATATTTTAAAGTTTCATTTGTACTAGCTTTAAATTTAGAATTTATCTCTTCTACTGTTACGTTCTTTTTCAATTCTAAAACTAAGTCAACAACTGAACCAGACGCTACTGGGACACGTAAAGCTATTCCATCTAATTTACCCATTAATTCAGGAATTACTAAACCGATTGCACTAGCTGCTCCTGTTGAAGTAGGAACGATATTTTGAGCTGCTGCTCTTCCACGACGAGCTTTAATACCTTTTTTATGAGCTACATCTAATGTAGCTTGATCATTAGTATAAGCGTGAACTGTTGTCATCAATCCTTTTTCAATTCCATAACAATCATTCAATACTTTTAAGACAGGCGCCAAACAATTAGTCGTACAACTAGCTGTCGAAATAACCTCTTCTGAACCATCCAATATGCTTTCATTAACATTAAAAACTACTGTCTTTAAATCATTTCCTGCAGGTGCTGAAATAATAACTTTTTTTGCCCCTGCTGTAATGTGCGCTAAAGACTTTTGTTTACTATTAAATGCTCCTGTACATTCAAAAACTAAATCAATATTCATATCTCTCCAAGGTAATAAACTTGGATCTTTTTCAGAAGTAACATGAATTTCATGATTACCTATGAAAAGAAAATTATGATTAAATTTTACCTCTTCTTCTAAAAAACTTCTTTGAGTAGTATCATATTTTAATAAGTAAGCTAAATCCTCAGGATTAGTTAAATCATTAATACAAACTAATTCAAAAGTAGGATCAGCCACTATTAACCTTGTTACTAATCTACCTATTCTTCCAAAACCATTAATTGCAACTCTAATTGCCATAATATCATCTCCTTTTTTCATTATACATTATTTAAAATAATTATTACCAATAAATTCTCTTATAATAGAATCATGAGGAATATTTTCTCCACTAATTGGTAAAGCTGTTCTTAATAAATTAATTAATCTTAAAGCTTCTGAATAGTGAGGACTATCTTCACTAATTGAAAACAATAAAGGTTCAGCGAAAACTCTCAATGCTCCTAATTCATAAATTAAAGAAGTATTGAAAACAACATCAGCTTCATCTTGATAAGGAAAAACATTGTTTTCTTCTCCCTCACGAACATTTTGCCAATTACCCAAAGTTGTTTCTGCGTTATATCCGCGATGTTTATTATCTCTAATCATTCTTCTTAAGATACGATTATCTGTTGTAGAAACACGATTATGATTATCTAAATTAAGACTAGTCAATGGAGATAAATAGATCTTATACACTTGTTCTTTCTCTACAATAGGCATTAATTGAGGGTTTAAAGCATGTAATCCTTCAATAATTAAAATATCATTAGCAGCTAATTTAAATCTTTTTCCACTCATTTCACTCTTACCTAAAAGAAAATTATATTTTGGTAATTCCACTTCTTGATTTGCTAATAAATCTTGCATTTGTTTTTTAAACAACTCAACATTAACAGCTGCTATCGATTCAAAATCATAAGCTCCATTACTTTTTTTAGGTGTTACTTCTCTATTTAAAAAATAATCATCAACTGATAGTTCTTGAGGATTTAATCCTAAGCTTTTTAAATACATAACTAGCTTTTTCGAAGTTGTTGTTTTACCCGATGAAGAAGGACCCGCAATTAAGATTAACCTTTTGTTATTATTTTTAATTGTTTTAGCAATATCCATTAGTCGAGAATTTTGTTCGTTTTCACACATATAAACTAATTCTTTAGCGCCATCTCTAGATATTTCTCGATTTAAATCTGAAACATTATTTAAATTAATCGTTTCAATCCATTGATGGTAATTACTAAATTCATTAAATAGCATTTTGTGATGAACATAATCAGTGATTTGGCAATCTAAATAGACATTAGGAAAACTTAAAACTATGCCATTACTATCGGTTTTAGTTAAATCAAACCATTTTAAATTTGAAGTATCAATTGGCATTTCTCCATAAAAATAATCATACATATCATCTAATCGATAAAAATTTACATAAGTATTACTTATATATTTTAACAAATCAGCTTTACTTGTTTCTTGATTTTTTTCAAAATAATCAATTGCCTCAGTTCTTAATAAACTTAATTTTTCAAATGGTAATTTCTGAGAAACTAATTTTTCCATTTCTACTATAATTGTATTAATAACTTGATCATTAAATTCTTCTTGATAATCAACTATTTCAGTATAAATACCTCGATCAATTGAATGTTCAATAATAACGTCCTTATTTAATACATTTTTTATAGCTTTAACATATAAAAAAATTAAACCTCTTTCATAAACACGATTACCTATAACAGAAGAAATATCAAATAATTCAATTTGACAATCTTTTTGAATCTTAGTATTTAATTCAGCAACTTTATGATTAATTTTTCCAATTATAATTGGAAATTGATAATCATCACTAAACTTTTTGCTAAATTCAAATAAAGTTGTACCTGAACCAACTTCATATTCTTGATTTAAATAATTAACTTTAATGTTGTTCATAATATCCCTCTTTTATTCTTGATTAACTTTACCTATTGTCTCTTTAATAATTCTAGCTGAATTATCAAAAGCTTTCTTTTCTTCATCGTTTAAAGTTAATGGTACATAACCCACAACTCCACTTTTACCAATAATCGTTGGATAACCAATATATAAATCACTATTTTGATTATAAGACGAAACAGTAAAAATAGAATTTTCATCATCTAAAATAGCATTGGTTAAACGTGCTAAAACCATACCTATTCCATAATATGTCGCTCCCTTAGCTTTAATAATTTCTTGAGCAGCACTTCTAACTTTATCAGTCATAATATCAAGTTCTCCTCTTGATAAAAAGCGAGGTATTTCTACAGCACCTACTGATGAATTAGACCAACTTGGAAATTCACTATCACCATGTTCTCCTAAAATATAACCATGAATGTTTTTAGAATTTATTTTTAATCTTTCACTGATTAAAAAACGCAAACGAGCTGTATCTAAAGTCGTTCCTGTTCCAATTACTTTTGAACTAGGAAAACCAGAAATCTTAAAAGTAAAATATGTCATAATATCAACTGGATTAGTAGCGATTAAAAATAACCCTTTAAATCCAGAATTAACTACAGATTGAACGATTCCTTTAAAAATATCATAATTCTTTTGAACTAAATCTAAACGAGATTCTCCTGGCGCTTGATTTGCTCCAGCGCATAAACAAACGATTTGAGCATCTGCACAATCATTATAATCTCCAACTCTAATCTTAATTTTAGAAGGAGCAAAAGCAAGACCATGGTTTAAGTCCATCGCTTCACCACGAGTCTTATCTTGATTAATATCAATTAAAATTAAATCAGTTACTTTCGTTCTTTGATTTATTAAAGTATAAGCATAACTCATACCAACATTACCACAACCTACTATCACAACTTTATTATTCATTTTAGCCTCCCTCTATTATTATTAATTATAACAAAAAAAATAATGGATTTCCATTATTTTATTTTGATTTACTTTTGTGCTTTTTTGGAAGCGCTACTACTCTAACTTTTTTACCAATTCTTTTTTCGAATCTTTTTTTTACACCTTCTGGTAAATTTGCTTTAATTGTTCTCATTTGTTCACCTCCATAATTTCATTATGATTATAACATATTTTTATTATAATTTATCAATAGAATTTTTCATTATTTGTAAAATAATTTCAAAATCATCATCTTCAGCCATAATATTTTTTCTAATTTTATGACATTTTTGACATTGATAAACAATTTTATAAGTCTTTTTAAATTTTTCAATACCGATTGGCTCTAATAAGCCATGACAAGTTTCTTGACGATCTCCAGGGTTTATATCAACGTGTAAAGAATATAAACAATGTGGACAATGATCACGAGCTGTATATCCTAATGGAATTATATCTCGATGACAAACTAAACATTTAAAGCTTTCATCGATCATTGTGAATTTTTTCATACTATCACCTAATTCTATATTCAATTAACATATCTTTATCTGCTTGAGAAACTCTGTAACTATCTCGACATTTACTAATACCTTTATTTATACTAAATTTATTCAATTGGTGAGATTTTAAAAATTTTAAAGTCTCTTTTCTTCTTTTAATAAACATTTCACAAAATAACCAAGCAACAATCATATTAACATAATATTCTTTTTCTAAATAAAATCGATTTAAGACAGAAAATATTTTTTCAACATATTCATCATAATCAATGAAATTAAATAATATTCTTAATCCTACTCTTCTCACAAATGGTAATGGTGATTTAATATATTCATTTATTAATTGCCAATATTCAGTTTCTTTATTCTTAACCTTTAAACTTAACGAATCACAATGAGCCCAATTGTCTATTTTTAAAACATATTTATCTAAATATTTTTTCATAAGTGAAAAATCTTTTATTTTACAGATAATCATTCCTTGAATAGCTATTGTTTCATAATACTTATCAATTTCTAAATCTAAAAATGATAAATAATTTCCTTTTAATATCTCTTTAGAAAAATCTTTAACTTGATTCGTAGGTAATGCTAAAAGAGAAAGATTGGTGTTGATAATTCTTTTAGCCCATTCTTGTTTATCTTTGTTTTGAAAAGATTCTATATATTTAATAAACTCTTTTCGATCTTTTGCTTTCCATTCTCTATTTAATTCCATTATTTCACCTATCTCATTCTCGATAACAGATCATTAGTTTCTTCAACGGTTTCTTGAAAAGCTACTTGATCTTGAAAATTATATTTTTGAGAATTTACATTCCACGAATCTTGTTGATCTAATAAAAATTCTTTATCAAAAAGATTACCTAATAATGAATACGAATTTAAAAATTCATCGCTTTTAATTCTCAAATTCAATAATTCCGAAACTTTTCTTTCGTCAAAACTACCATAAGATAAAATCGTATGAATATCATAAAAGTCTTTAATTCTTCTAAACTCTTTACCTAATTTCAAATTTAATTCTAAATTTAATAACGCTATATATAATTTATTAGCAAGGTGTTCTTCTAAAGAAATGGCACCTACAGAAAAGCTTTGGTCTTTAGAAAATAATTTTGGCAAAGGTTTATTAACTATATCTAAATCATTTTCTTTTCTCAAATCAATTGTTATTAAATGCTGAATATTATCCAATTCACATAACAAACGATAATTAATCGTAGCATTAGTAGTTATAAATTGTTGCTTTATTGTATATTTGATTATATCAGTATGAGATGTAAGACTAATTATCATATTATTTGCGAATTCCATATCACTTAATACTGCCATATCAATATCAGTTAAAGGTCTGCTTATCTTGCCTAAATTTGCAAATTGAGAAAAGCTACCTTTTAAAACAAAATTTTGAGAATTATTAAATAGTTGCTCTAAAAATTTTCGACAAAAATAATAAGTATATCCATAATTAGAGTGAATTTTTTGATCTTTAATTTCTTTTTGAATATATCCTTTTAATTGAGAACCTTTTTCAAATTCCATCATTTCACCTACTTTATTTACTCCATTATAACAAATAAAAAATCATTTATATATTTTTTTTAATATGTTATGATAAAAATAGGTGAAAATATGAAGAGTTTTATATTAAAAAATTGGAAAAAAATAATTTTTGGAGTAATTATCTTAATTATTTTATCGGGAGTTAGTTTCTTTCTTTATATTGAATATCGTCCTAAATTTAAAAGCATTAGTATTGAATTAGGAACAGATAAAATTTCTGTTAATGATTTTCTAGTAGATCCAATGTATAAAAATAATACAAAAATAATTACTGATTTATCTGAAATAGACTTTTCTCAAGTTTCAGAGATTAATATAAAATTATCTTACAAAGGTAAAGAAGAAATCGTTAAATTAAAGATTATCGATACTGAACCTCCAGTTGTAGAATTTCAAGACATTTTAAAATATAGTGGATATAAAATAGACCCTAATGATTTTATTGTTAAAAAGGAAGATAAATCAGAAATGATTGTTACAGCTTCTGAAATAGAAGACACATCTGAATTTAAAGACTATGTTGTTGAAGTCACAGTGTCTGATATATATGGTAATAAAACTTCTAAAAAATGTATTTTAAAAACAACTTGGTTAAAATCAATCGTTTATGTTGAATTAGGTAGTGAATTTTCAAAAGCTTCAGTAGTTGAAAATTATGACAGAGATCAAGATAAAATCTCTCAAGAAGAAATTGATAAAGTTGATTCTTTAAAGGTTGGAGAATATATTTTAAATGCTACATATGAAAAAAGAAAATATACAGCTAAAGTAATTGTACAAGATACTAAAGGACCAACATTAGAATTAAAAAATTTAACTATTTATGAAAACAAAACAACATCTAAAGATAATTTTATAAAAATAGTATCCGATGTTTCAGGAGAAGTGACAACTACTCTAATAACAAAAATAGATTATAAAAAGATTGGTACTCAGGAAATAGTTATTGAAGCTTTAGACAAATATGAAAATAAGACTACTAAAACTGCTAAATTAACAATTATTAAAGATACTAAAGGACCTGTTTTTTATGGAATTAAAGATATAACTGTCAATAAAAATGCTAGTATAAATTATAGTTATGGAATTAAAGCTGTGGACGCTAATGATGGGAATTGTACTTTCTCGGTTAGTACAAATAAAGTTAATCTTTCGGCAGCTGGAACTTATTATGCAACTTATACTTCTAAAGATAGTAAAGGTAATTTAACTACTGCTAAAAGAAAGATTGTCGTTAGACATGATCAAGCTGATACTAATCGTAAATTCGATGAATTTTATAATCAATATTTAGCAGGTAAAAGTATTCTAGGTATGACGTCTACTATTAAATCTGTAATATCTTATAATTCAAGTTGGGGTGGAGATGACCCTATTTGGTATGGCTTAACTAACAACAGTGGTAATTGTTATGTTCATGCTTTGCTATTACAAAAAGCATTAACAAAAGCTGGAATAACTAATCGTTTAATTCATGTTATTGATAAAACTCACTATTGGAACTTAGTTTATTCAGGAGGTGTTTGGAGACATTATGACTCTACACCTGGTTCTCATATAGTTGGACCTGCAACTGATACCGAAAAATTTAATAGTGCTGCAATGAAAGGAAGAGATTGGGATCGTTCTGCTTATCCTGTTGCAAATTAATAAGGAGATACTAAATGGTAATTAATTTTATTTTATTAATTTTAAGTTTATTAATTTATGCAAGTTTAGGAATAACTAATCTTCTTTTTATTTTGTTTAGTATTTTAACTAGTTTTTTCGCTGCTAAGTTATTTAAATCTAAAAATAAAAAATTTATCTTTATCATAACGATTATTTTAAATAGTTTAGTTTTTTTCTTCTTTAAATTTATGATATTCAAAGAAATCACTAGTTTTAATTTAATTGTACCTTTAGGTATTTCTTATTACACATTACAAATTATTTCATATTTAATTGATGTCTATAAAAATAAATATCCTGCTGAAAAATCATTATGGAAATATATGCTTTCAGTCGCTTACTTACCTCATTTGTTTATTGGTCCTATCGCTAAATATGACGAAATTAAAGACGCTATCTTTAATAATAGAAAAACTAATTGGTCTAATTTTTATTTAGGTATTACTAGAGTTTTTTGGGGATTATCAAAAAAATTAATTATCTCAGGAAGAATTGCTATTATTACTAATAATATAACTACAAACAATTACTCTGGATGGTATATTCTTTTAGCAGTCTTCCTTTATTCAATTCAATTGTATGCTGATTTCAGTGGTGGTATCGATGTTGTTTTAGGTTTGTCTAAAATATTAGGAATTGATTTGAAAGAAAACTTTAATTCACCATTTGACTCTCAAAGTGTTAAAGAATTTTGGAGAAGATGGCATATATCTTTAGGAAGATGGTTAAAAGAATATATTTATATTCCTTTAGGTGGAAACAAACATGGTACTTTTAGAAAAAATATTAATCTATTAATTACTTTCTTTATTTCTGGTTTGTGGCATGGATTAAGCTATTTATTATGGGGTATCTTTCATGGTATCTTCGTTATGTTTGGTGAAAAACTAAAAACACCATTTCAAATTGTAAATAAAATCGGAACCTTTATTTTAATTTCTCTCCTTTGGTGTTTCTTTCTTTGGAGCGATCCTTTTATAGCATTAAAAATGATTGGTTCTATTATTACTGATTTTAATTTGATGAATGTTATTCAAAATATTTTTAATCTAGGTTTAGCATTAAGTGATTGGATAGTTTTAATTATCTTTACTACAACTTTATTTATAATTGATAAAAAACAATTACTTATAAAAGATAAATTGTTAAAAATAGCTATTGAATTTAAATTAATTATTTTAGGTATTATGATTTTATTTATTTTGTTATTCGGTATCTATGGTATTGGATTTAATGTTAATGAATTTATTTATAGTAATTTTTAAGAGGTGAAAAATGAAAAAAGCAATAAGAATTAGTTTAATCTTAATTATTTTTATCGGTTGTTTTATTTTATTAAATATGTTGTTACAACCTAAATACGCTACAAGTTTAGTTGAAGGAAGTATGATAGCACAATATTATGATGAATCTAAAGATCATGAAGTAATCTTTATTGGAGATTGTGAATTATATGCAAATTTTTCACCGATGGTAATGTATGAATCAGCAGGTATTAAAGCTTATGTTAGAGGGTCTTCACAACAGATGATATGGCAATCATATTACATACTAAAAGAGACTTTGAAATATGAAAAACCTAAGATAGTTATTTTTAATATCAATTCAATTCGTTATGATAAACAAAGCGAAGAAGTTAGCGAAGCTTACAATCGATTAACTATCGATCAAATGAAATGGTCACAAGAAAAAATTGATATCATTAATGATTCAATGACAGAAGAAGAAACTTTTCTTTCATATGTTCTTCCAATTTTGAGATATCACTCTCGATATGATAAACTAACAAGTGAAGACTTTGAATATTTGTTTAAGAAAAAGCATAATACTCATAATGGTTTTTTAATCAATAAACATATTAAAGGTGTTAATAATTTGCCTACTCCAAAAAAACTTGGTAATTATGAATTTAATAAAGAGTCTTTAAATTATTTAGAATTAATTTTAAAATTATGTGAAGAAAACGATATTAAATTAATTTTAGTAAAAGCTCCTAGTTTATACCCTCATTGGTATGAAGAATATGAACAACAAGTAATAGCTTTTGCTGAAGAAAATAATGTTGATTACTATAATTTTATAAAATATTCAGAAGAAATAGGAATAGATTATACAACAGATACATATGATGGAGGCTTGCATTTAAATTTATCTGGAGCGACAAAATTATCTAAGTTCTTTGCAAATATATTAAAATCTAACTATGATTTAATTAATTATCAAGGTGATCCTATTTATGAAGAAAAATTAAAAATATATAAAAACGCTATAAAATAAGGAGATTTATTATGAAAAAGAAAATTGTTTTATCATTATTGTTAATTTGTTTATGTAGTTGCTCTACAAAAGAAGAGGTGGTTGAGACTTTTGAATTATCTTATCAGGAGATAGAAATTATTCCTGGTAAAGATTTTCAAAGCTCTGCTCTTAAAGATGAAGAGCTGAACTTCATGGAACTTTCCAGTTGTGCTTTTGATGGGAATGATAAAGTTTATACTTATGAAAATATGGAAATAACTGTTTCTCCTTTAGATGGGAAAGACATTGTATATTCAGTTTATTTTCTTAATGATAGAATCACTACTAAAGAAGGTGTTAAAATAACTGATGATAAAGAAACTATGATTGAAACTTATGGCGAAAATTATAAAAATATAAATAATAAATATAGTTACTTAAAAGGTGATGTTTTATTATCATTTATCATTGAAAATGATATTATTATAAGTATTGAATATATGTATTCTAATAATTAATATCTATTAAGAAAGGGTGATGAAAATGAGAAAAGTAATAACTAAAAAAGATGTTTCTATTACTATGATTTCTTTATTTTTTTTAATTCTTTCTTTTTTAGCAATGACTAATTATATATTAAAAAACAATAATGTTTATTATAGTTTAAATATTAAAAAACCAATTGAAGAAAAAAAAGAAAAAGATTGGGAATTTGAATTACCTATAAATGGATCTAGTGGATACTCTACGATTGATATTAAATTGAAAAAAGATAACAATATAAATTCAGAAACAATTACAACAATAAAAAGAGGTGTATCTTTTACTATTTTAGATGAGAAAGATAATTGGTGGCAAATTAATTATCAAGGGGAAAAAGGTTGGATTGATAACACTTTCTGCATGATTAATCTACCCGATATTATTCCTTCTATTATTTATGACGCTTCTAACAGCTATAGTTCTCTATTTAAATCATCAGGTTATAATATTCCAAATATTACTGATCAAAAATTATATGATGTAAAAATGTATAATTATCGATTAGAAAAAGATGAATTTGTTATGCCGGTTTTATATCCAATGGCTAAAAAAATTAATGAGGCTCAACAATTAGCGTTAAAAAATGGAGATAGTTTAAAAATTTATGAATCATATCGACCTAGAGAAACACAAAGAAGTATAGTTATTAATTTGAAAGAATTAACCGCTACTAATGTTGAGGTTTATAATGGAATTAATATAAACAGCTGGAGTGAAACTTGGTTTATTTATAATGGTCTATCAAATCATCAATTAGGAGCTGCGATAGATGTTAGTTTAGTTAAAATTGATACTTATATCGTTAAAGAAATAGGCTCTTATACATATATAGATATTACTAATTACGAAGAATATACAATGCCGAGTCCAATGCATGAATTAAGTGCTCAAGCAGTAACCTTTAAATATGGTGTTTCTCCAGATTCAAAAACAGCTTGGAAAAAGGTTCCTTTAGTGGATAATATAACAGAAGGCGCAGTAAAATTACAAAACTATTGTGTTGAAAGTGGTTTAACTCCTATATCTTCTGAATGGTGGCATTTTAATGATTTAGACTCTAAAGATATGATCAAAGGTTCTTCATCAAAAGGAGATTACTATCTATCTGGATGCTCTAGTCAAAAAATAAATAAATAAAAAAAGCAAATGTTATTTGCTTTTTTTTATATTGTTATTTTTAATTAAAATTTCGTTTTTTTTAGCCTCTTTTCTAAAACTACAACATCTGTTGCAATTTTTTCAGAAAATAATTCGTCATGCTCAACAAAAATCATGGTAGGGCAGTAATTTAAAATAACTTCTTCAATTTGAATTCTTGAAAGAACATCAATATAATTTAAAGGCTCGTCCCAAATATATAAATCTGCTTGTTCGCATAAACTCTTTGCAATTAGAACTTTTTTCTTTTGACCCTCACTATAATTTTCCATATTCTTTTCAAATTGAATCTGTTCAAAATCAAGTTTACGAAGAATCGATTTAAATAGACTCTCGTCAATATTATTTTCTCTTGCAAAATCAGACAAATTACCATTTAAAAACGAAGTGTTTTGTGATACATATGAAATTTTTATTTCATTTCCTATAAATACATTACCGCTGTATGAAATATTTTCACCTAATATTAACTTTATAATACTTGATTTGCCACTTCCGTTTGCGCCATTAAGTTGTATTCTATCACCATTTTCAACTACGAAACTAACATTTTCACAAACTTGATTTTCACCATAAAAAATAGATAAATCTGAAATATCAATTAATCTATTGCTTCTATATGTTAGTGGCTTCAATTTTAAACTTTCAGCCGTTTCAATATTTTTTAAGAGTTTAGATTTTTCGACAACAGCTTTATCTCTACGTTTTTGTGTATTTTTAGCTCTTTGGGCCATTTTAGAAGCTTTAGCACCAATAAATCCTTTATCAACTCTATTATCACTTTGACCTATATCACGCGTTTTAGATGATTCTATTTGACGAGACCAGCCTGTTGCTTGTCTTGATGATTGCTCTAATCTTGAAATATCTTTTTTTAATTTATCATTTTCAGCTAGTTCAAAATTATCTTGTCTTTTCTTATTCTCCCACCAAGAAGAAAAGTTACCTTGCTGAATTTCGATATTAGCTTTATTTATCGAAAGAACATGATCTATACAATTATCAAGAAATATTCGATCATGTGAAACTAGAATAAAACTTTTCTTACCATTTAAATATTTTGCAACAGTAAAACGAGATTGTACATCTAAATGATTTGTAGGTTCATCAATAAGCAGAAAGTTATTTTCTCTTAAAAATAGAATTGCTAGCAAAACTTTAGTTTGTTCACCTTTACTAAGCGTTTTAAAAGGTCTTACTAATATGTCTTCTGGATTCATTTCTAAAAGAGAAATTTCCCGCTCTAATTTCCATTGTTCATATTCTTCAAAATCAGAATTTATTTCGTATGCTATTTCATAAGCATTTTTATTATTATCCTTAACTTCAAAAGGAAAATAATCAAAATTTATATCCGTAGAAATATTCCCGCTATATTCATATTTACCCATTAAAAGATTTAAGAAAGTAGTTTTACCTCTACCATTACGACCAATAAATCCTAATTTCCAATTAGTATCAATTGAAAAAGAAACATTCTCAAAAATGTTGTCATAACTCCCGTCATAATGAAAAGATAAATTTGAAACTGTAATTGTTGACATATAGCATCACCTCAAAACTATAAATAATCAATTGAAATCAAGCATATTATACTATAATTTAGGAAAAATACCACTTTTTTATATTTTATGCCACACTTATATTTATATGTTTTGTTTTTATATTAACAGCGAACACACCAACAAAATAGACAATGTTCGCATAATCACTAATTGGCATGGAATCAAAGGGGATTTCCAAATTTTTTGTTTTATCTTTTTTCAAACATTTTTATTTTTTATATTATACAGATATTCACGAACCTTATTAACAAAATTTTCATCACCTTTTTTGTCCCAATAATAACCTGGTTTAACAAAATCTTCAAATTCAGCAATTGCTATATTAATATTATCCTTGTTAACTCTATCTTTAATTATTGCCGTGGTTGTATTTTTGTATCCTCTTACTGCGCATCCAGCAAATGATTTATAATATGATTTTTCTGGTAAATTAGATTTAATATAAAAATCCATAGCTATTTCATCTGTCATAGGTCTTATATTTGAAATAATAATTTTGTTTGCCCTAAATATTCCATGCGGACAGCTTTCACTGGGACAATCAATTATTTCTGCATCTTTTGGAACGGTCACATCACATACTGTATCTCCTCTAACTAAATACCTCAATATTTTGTCTTCAACAGAAAAGTTAAAACCTCCCATTAAATCCGGCTCTTTTTCTTTTGGATTCCAATTCTCTGCAATGTTAACCTCGTTTTCTTTAAATTCAAATCCGTTAGCGCCTGAAGTTGTTCCAAACATTACCCTTATATATTTTTTATCTTTCAAATCTTCTTTTTTATACATTATAAACACCTCATTATAATTATATCAAAAAACTTGATACTCTCATACCAAGTTCGACTAATTTATATTTGGCACGATAATCATAGGGGTTTCAAACTAATTATATTCGATTAATAATAATTAGAAAACATATGATATAATAATTGTAGGAGGAGTAAATATGTCAATTAATGATTTAGTTAATGAAGCTTTTAACGGCCAAAATGATGAGAAGTATATAAAAGATTTAAATGAGGGTGAACACGTTGTACAATCAACACAATATCAACATACTGCTGAAGATACTTTAAAAGTATTTAAAAATCCAGAAGAATATATTATTCCCGAAGAATTACCTGCATGTAAAATGCTTTGGGATAGAGGTATTGAAACCTATATGTGTGGCAATTATGATGATACAGAATATCACGGAAGATGGATAGGAATAGGATGGAGTAGTTTATCAGAAGACAATAAACGTATTTTCGATGATTTAATAAAAAAAGATAATAGATATTCATTTGGACATTGGTACAAGATTACAGTGCCATTTGGTGAAAATGCAGCAGAAGAATTATGTAGTTTAGTTGAACCATTACAATATCAAGATACAAAGAGATTTCTAAGTGGAGCAGATTTTTTAGATAGTTATAAAAAACAAGGTGGTGAATTTTATATTGCTGATGATGGCAGTATTCATCATAATTATAATCCTAAATTGGCAAATGCAACATTAGAAGAGGCATTAATAAATACTGGTAAAAAATCTTTATATGATCCTATATTAGATAGAGTATATGAAGATAAAATATTTATGGATTGGCATAATAATTTTGTTGAACACAAAAGCAAAAAATCGAAGAATGGAATTATGATGCACATTATGAAAATGGTGTTGAAACAATTAAAAAATTATAATGAGTATAAACAAAAAAAGATTTAGGAAGCACCTAAATCTTTTATTTTCTAAATGGCAGGGGTAGTAGGAGTTGAACCCACATCGGCGGTTTTGGAGACCGTTATTCTACCATTGAACTATACCCCTAAGTAAGTAGATAATATCATAAATACTTGGTTTTTTCAATTAGATTTTTATTTATTATGATATAATTATTATAGGAGGAAAAAATGAAAAAATTAAAATATTTATTATTAATCAGCATGATGTTTTTGATAAGTGGTTGTATGAACGTTTCTTTAGACATTACAATTAATCAAGATGATAGTGGTTCTATTGTTTATACCTATGGTATAGAAGAAAGTTTTTTAGAATCATTTGAGGATGGTGAAACAAGCTTCTCAGAAGTTGATATTGAATCAGCTGAAAAAGAAGATTTAACTTATCAAGTTAATGAAAAAAGTTATAAAGGACAAAAAACAACTATTACATTTGAATCTTTAGAAGAATTACAAAATATATATACTACTTTAAATGAATCAAGTGATGATGACGATGTGCAAATTACACCATTAACTTTTGAAAGAAAAGATGGAGTAACAACAATTAAATCAGATCCTAATTTAGAAGTTGATGAAGAACAAACAATGTATTTAAATTATATTGATTATACTTTAAATATTAAAGTTGAAGGTGAAGTTTTAAATAATAATGCTACTAGCAATGAAAACAATATTTATACTTGGAATTTAAAAACAATTTTAGATAAAGGTGTATTATTAGAATATGGTGCTAAAAAACCTAACAGTTTAATTATTTATATTGGAATAGGCGCAGTTATCTTAATTGGAATAGTTTTATTTATTTTAAAAAATAAACAAAAAAAGCAAATAAATTAATTTGCTTTTTTTATTAAACTAATACCAGTATCTCTCTTTTGAGGAATTTCTGGCACAAAATCTCTACATTCAGATACAATAAAAGTTTCTACAAATTGTTCGTTAACAAGTCTATAATTTGAATTGTCCTCTTTAGTAACTACTTCTTGAACTCCATTTTCTATAAAAGGAAATCTATCTATAGAGAATTTAGTTGGAGATTTTACTTTAAGACAATTTAATCCTTTTACTCTTTGACAATCAAAACATAAATGTTTTGATTCCCAAAAATATTGAAAAGCTATTTTTAAACGATCAAACCAAATTTTTTGAAAATCAATTGATTTCTTATCAATATCAATTTGAAAATTTAATAAAAAACTATTTTCTTTTGATTCAAGAAAAGTATTTTTAAAAATTTCTTCTAATTTTTGTGAAGATAAAGGTGAAAAATGTTTTTGAAATAAATTATCTAAATATGCAATTAAAAATATTGTTGGATAATTATAATCTTTTTTAGAAATGTTTTGTTCTAATTTTTTTAAGACATCTAAATATTGATAATCCGTACTAAATTCTTCAATACTAGAAATTTTATCAACAAATAAATTAAAAAAATATGGTAATTCATCTAAAGAATTAATTTCTTTTAACACTAAATTTAAATCAGTTTGATAATTATAATCTTTTTTTATTAAGAAACTTCATAATATTACGAAAAATTCTATAAAGACCTTTATTTTGTTTTAATTTTTTATATTCAACACTATCTTCTGTTAAAACTTTACTGTTTTCTAAAAAACTATCTAAATATCTCTTTGTTTCATAAGTATTGCTATTAATCTTTACTCTATATATCATTTCTTGATCCCCCTGTTTTTTGTTATATTATAATTAAATATTTTTATTTGTCAAATAATTAAAAAATAAAGATTAATCTTTATTTTTTAATATCTGATAATAATTTTTATCTATTATTAATTTTGATATTTTAAAACGATTATATATATCCTGATTAACACTAGATATATACTCTGAACTCAATTTTGGTGATGATTCTTTAGTTAAAAAATTATATCTACCTTGTTCACTTATCCAACTTCGATTAGAAAAAACAACTAATCTTTCTTCATCATCAGACAAAATATCTTTACCCATATATAATCTTGAGTCATAATTTGCTCCAAACAAATTTAATACTGTCGGTAAAACATCAATATTACTACTTAATGTTTCAATTTCTTTATGTTCTAATTCACTATTCCAAATTATTAAATGAGAACGATGTTTTTCAAAATTATTATCTCGAACAGGATTGGCAACTTCATTTATTTCTTCTAATTCTAACCCATAAGGATAATGATCCGTACACAATACTATTACTGTGTCCTCTAATTTATCTTTAGCCTCTAATTGTTCTATTAGATACTCTAATGCCTTATCCAATTCAATTTGAGTTGCTATATAGCCTTTAATTATGTCTGAATAAGGTAATTCTTTAACTTGAGACCAATTCTTAGAAACCATCATATTACCAACTCTAGTATAATTTAAATGGCCACTAATAGTAATATAGTA
>Ga0123335_1003646_pt1 | contig 21134 bp, 17 predicted proteins | sample BiotimSIPDNA_2_FD_89707 | JGI IMG/M metagenome (GOLD analysis project Ga0123335, IMG submission 89707) | Anaerobic biogas reactor microbial communites from Washington, USA - Biogas_R2 time_0 SIP DNA | ecosystem: Engineered > Bioreactor > Anaerobic > Unclassified | place: Washington, USA...
AAATGTTGATTTTCCGGCATTAGGGCGTCCTACAAGGCCGACATCTGCCAGCACCTTCAATATAAGGCGAAGCGGTTTTTCCTCTCCAGGTTTGCCGAATTCTGAACGGTCCGGGTTTGGATTGTATTTTGTTACAAGGGCTGCATTACCTCTTCCACCCCTTCCACCTTTTGCAACCAGTTGTGGTTTTTCAGGGTTTAAACAGTCAAACAGAATATTTCCGCTGCTGTCATCATAAACAATTGTACCGAGAGGAACCTGAATAAAAATGTCTTCACCACTTCGTCCGGTCTGATTCTTTCCTTTTCCATGAGCACCTCTCTGTGCAACATACCTTTGTTTATATGCAACATCTGCAAGTGTGTGTACCTGGGGAGATCCTGTCAGGTAAATACTGCCACCTCTGCCGCCGCTTCCACCGTCAGGTCTACCTTTAGGTTTGTATTTCAGACGTTCATAAGAGTGGCATCCATTGCCACCATCTCCGGCTTTAACGTAAATAACAGATTCATCAATAAACATTTTTTCAGACTCCGGCCAGATTAGATTGATTAATTTGATGATGTACCAGAACTGGAAGATGATGAACCTTTTGAAGAACCACCGGAAGATCCTGAAGAATTTTTTGATGATGAACTGCCTGAGGAAGATGAGGGAGATGAGGGAGAACTCTTGTCTGCTGATGCAGCTTTTTTATAAGAATCGGACCGGTAATCGGTGATGTAAAATCCGTTTCCTTTGAACAGAAACCCTGCTCCGGGTGAAAACAATCGCTCCACATCACCATCACAGCCTTCTTTTCTACATTTTTTTAAAGGTTCAGAACTGATACTCTGAAATTCTTCAAAGATATAGCCACATTTATTGCATTTATACTCATATGTAGGCATTATAAATCTCCTTGAAAATCCCTTGCATGTTTTAATAATATGTTTATAACAAGAACAAACAGCGGGAAAATAAATTTTATCAAAGCAAAATTCAATACCATCGCAAATACTTTAATCGTTAATTCTAACCTTTATTATTTACCGACAAATAATGTGTTCAGTTTGAAATCTTATCTGCTATTTCTCCATAAAGGTCATAATCGTCTGCTCCGACAATAGAGACATTACATATCGTTCCCGGTTCTACATTTCCGTTTCCAATCAATACTTTCCCGTCTACTTCAGGGGCATCATATCTCGACCTGCCATCATAATTAAAATCAAAATTATCTGAAACTCTGTCTATAATTACCGATAGAGTTTGACCGATTTTTGAAGCAAGTATTTCACGACTAATTTCACGTTGCTGCATTAGCAGATCATTACACCGGCGCGTAACAGTAACATCTCTTGGTCGTGGCCGCATATCGAATGCTTTCGTCCCTTCTTCAGGAGAAAAAGGAAAAACACCTAATTTGTCAAAACGGGCAAATTCAATGAATTGTTGAAGCTCCTTAAAGTGTCGCTCAGTTTCTCCCGGGAAACCGATAATAAAAGAGCTTCTGATTGATGAATCCGGAACCAAAGTTCTGATTTTTTCAATCAGGCGATAAATATCCAGTGATAAAGGGCTCCTTTTCATGGCCAGCAAAATTGGATCAGATATATGTTGTAAAGGTATATCGAAATAGGGGCATATTCTTTCCTCTGATGCAATTAAACGAAGAAGATCATAGCTTATATATTTTGGATGAAGGTACATCATCCGTATCCAGGGGAAACGGGTATTATCCAATAATCTGACCAAAAGTTCATAAAGTGAGGTGGAAATATCTTTTCCATAATAAGAAGTGTCTTGTGCAACAAGAATCAGCTCTCTGGTTCCCTTCTCGTATAGCCAATTTGCTTCTTCAATAATTGATGAGGAGCTTCTGCTTTTGAACGGTCCTCTGATAGAAGGAATAACACAATAAGCACAGCGATGAGAACATCCTTCTGCAATTTTTAAGTACTGAGTTGAGACCGGTTCGGATAATTCTCTTTCAAATGAAGAGTGTTTCAATGAACCAAACTGATTTTCAAAGATATCATTCCAGTCATTTACACCAACCCACAGGTCTATTTCAGGAAACTTGTCCCTGACCTCATTGCGATAACGTTCAGAAAAACATCCGCTAACAATCAGTTTGGAACATTTTCCTGTTTTTTTATAATTGGCAGCTTCAAGGATAGTATCTATAGCTTCCTCTTTTGCTTCTCGAATAAATGCGCAGGTATTAATTATAATTATATCTGCTTCATATAAATTTTCAGTGTGCCCGTATCCAGACCCGGTGAAAAGGTGTAATATCCGCTCTCCATCCACCTGGTTTTTACTGCACCCAAGATTAATAATTGCGATAGTTGTATTCATAGCTAAAAAAGAAGGGTTTTGCTGATTGCAAAACCCGGAATTTGCGAAATTTCATGAATTTATTTTACTAATCAAATTACCATTCATCATCAGACCAGTCTGAATCAAGACTGGAGTCAAAGTTTGAATCAAAATCAGAACTCTCAGATGAACCGGTTGTTTCCGTTTCAGGTAACGGTTCCGTACTTTCGGGTAATGCTTCAATCGATTGTGTTTCAGAAACTGGCGGTTCGGTAGTTATCGGTTCGGTAGTTACCGGTTCCGTAGTTACCGAAGGTTCACTATATGGTTCTGAGCTGTATGATTCAGAATCGTATTGTGAGCCATAACTGTCTGTACCGTATGAATCATTACTTCCAAGCCCAGATCCATCGATACCTACATTGTCATTGGATTTATTGTCAACCCAGTAATCATAACCTTCTGTTCTCAGAGTATTTTCACCGAAATTTCTTGCTGCCGAAACAGTATGAAAACCACCTATTCGTATTCTATAATATGTACCAAAAAGTTCCGGTGTCGGGTTCGTTACCTCTGCTATATAAGCAGGATATCCCCGTGTATTGAGTTTAGCTGTAAGCTCATCTGCTATTGATCGGGGACCGACAGTCGAGACCTGAACAACATATCTTCCGTTTTCGGAAAATTCCGGGATATAATTTCCAGTTTGTTTTGGTACTGGAGTACCACCTGAAGTAGAAAAAGTTTCTTCCGAGTTTGATTCTGAAGAAGTAATATCAGTTGAAGAGTCACTTTTGTAAAATTCATCAAAAATGTCTTCAGTTTCCGATAAAGATGGAGTATCAGACTGTTGAGAAAACTCTATGTCTTTTTGAGAGTCCTTTTTAGCGCATCCCACCATTACCATCACACTTATGACTCCGATAATAAGGAGTTTTCCAGGAAGCATTGTTCCTCCTTTTTTTACGAATTAATTCGTATTGTAACCGTAACAATTTACTAGAGTACTTTTAAATCTACAATACGGAGAGCTAATTTTCCACCGAAAATTTAATTCATAACAAAAAATTAAACCAAAATCGGACGATTAATTTACAGCTTGTCCCGCAGTGCGGGAATGATCTACATAGTATCATTGAACAGAAAGGATTTTATGGCTGTGAAGGTCATATCTACTTTCACCGTTGTCGTTGTCGTAATCGTTATCGTTATCCCCATGACTGTATTTTAAGGGTTCTGGATCTGATTCTAAATGCCGATGTTCACGAAGCAGGTCGCGTAAATGTTTTATGTTCTAAGGCATTTGTTAACCCAATTATAAATAGAATCACTTTTGTCCAAAATATGTTTCTGTAAAGAAATGAAAACCCTTAATTATGCAGGTTCTCAAAAATTTCAGAATAACTTTGAATTTTGTTTATACAAATAATCAAAATTATCGCATGATCATTTTAATACGCAGCAACAGTTATAATATTTTAGATTAAATCAACCCTTTAGTTGAAGGTAAATCGTGAATTGCACGACTGTTCAAGGAGCATGCATTACAGAGAGCTTTTCCAAATGCCTTAAAAATCGCTTCAAGGGAGTGATGACTATTGCGGCCACGAATCAGGTCAATATGTACAGTCGATCTTGAATTGTCTGAAAATGCTTTGAAAAAATCCTCTGCGAGATCACATTCAAAATCGTTGATTTTTCGATCGACAAGATTAACTGAATAGACCAGGTTTGGCCGTCCTGCGATATCAATGCAAACGCGAGCCAATGATTCATCCATAGGTAAATATGAAAAACCATATCTGTTAATTCCAGTCATATCACCCAGAGCTTTTTCAAGTGCTTTTCCAAGGCATATCCCGATGTCTTCAGCACTATGATGAAAATCAACATGCGTATCTCCATTACATATTAATTTCAGGTCAAAAAGCCCGTGTCTGGAAAAAAGCGTAAGCATATGATCCATGAAACCATTACCACTGGATATATCAGAATTACCGCTTCCGTCTATACCAAGTTCAAGCTTTATGTCCGTTTCTTTTGTTGTTCTGTTTATAACAGCTTTTCTGCTCATATAACCTCTGAAATATCTTTTTAGAATCAATTCTTTTCGAAAAATCGTTTTACTACTTTTATTAATCCACTGTTTTCTTGCGGTGTACCAATACTAATCCTTAAACAGTTTTCCAGCATTGGGTATCCGGATACATCTCTTACAAGAAAACCCTCAGAACAGAGAAAATTAAAAAACTCATCTTTTTTATTTGTGCGGACCAGAATAAAATTTGCGTTGCCAGGATAAACTGCACAAAACGGCATTGTATTAAAAAAACGGTTCATTTTATCTCTTTCGGAGATAATCTCTCTTATTCTGCGATCAAGCAAGTCCTGATGATTTAATAAAACAGATGCAACATGTTCTGAAAAGAAATTGATATTGTAAGGCAGTTTGATTTTGTTGATTTCTCTTATTATTTCAGCAGAACCGATCATGTATCCAAGCCTGAGTCCTGCACCTGCCAGAGCTTTCGAAAAAGTTCGTGTAATAATTAGATTCGGAAATTCATCAATCAGTGATATGGCATTATATCCGCCAAATTCGATATATGCCTGATCCAGAATACAAAATCCAGTATGTTTTTTTAGAATTAATCGTAAATTTTCTTCATTCAGGACTGATCCGGTTGGATTGTTTGGAGAACACAGTATAAGTATTGATTCGGGATTTTTATCGATTGTATCAATTATTCCAGGAATATTAAATTGCAAGTTATTATCCAGATTTATTGATACACCCTGAGCTCCAAAACCATCCAGGAGCATCTGGTAAACAGTAAATGTTGGTTTGCAGAGAATAATTCTTGAATTTCGCTTGACTAATGCAAGAAACAGTACCAGCAGCATCTCATTGGAACCATTTCCGATTATTATCTGTTGAGAAGATACTCCTGTATAATCAGCAATTGCATTTTTGAGCTTGTCCGGGATGAATGGTGGATAGCGATTCCAGGGGCGTTCCAGACAAAATTTTGCGACTTCCTGTTTTACTGTGTCCGGCCAGTCAAAAGGGTTTTCATTTTGGTTTAGCTTGACAGCTACATCCAGGGGTTCCAGATGATATGCTTTCAATGAAAGAATTGTATCATTTATCAAGGCCAGAGCATCACTCGTTTTCATAATGTTTCCTGATATTATTTGTCAGATTGGCAATCTTTTTCTCAAGCTCATTGAGCTCAAGAATCAGATAAAAAAGCAGAATAAATATACATACAGTTGCGAGAATTAAAAAAAATGTCCACATATTCGATACAAAAATATAATATTACAGATGAATTATAATCGAAATTTCATTTAAATTTTGAATAAAGAGCGAAAATTGTTTTCTATACATCTTTGAAGTTCATTCTGATCGATTTTTTTAAGTTTAGCCACCTCTTCTCCAACAAGAGAAACCCATGTTGGTTTATTTTTTTTCCCTCTGAATGGTTCAGGCGCAAGATAAGGCGTGTCGGTTTCTATCAGGATACGGTCAAACGGTACAAAACTTACCAGATCCCGGATTAACGCATTTTTAAAAGTGATTATTCCTGAAAAAGAAACATAATAGTCATAGTCTAGAAGCTTACGCAAACTATCAATATCACCCGTAAAACAGTGAAAAACTGCTTTTGTTAATCCCGTTGTCTTGCAGATTTCAATAGCTGTTTTTTCTATGCCTCTTGAATGAATAACTGCTGGTAAATTTAATTCTGCTGCCATTTCAAGTTGGGATTCATAAAAAGGCAGCTGTTTATCAAGTACAGGGTAGGTGGGATTTGTGTTATCAATACCGATCTCGCCAACAGCAATCATTTTTGGATGATTTAACAGTTTTCGAAGCTTTTGCTGCCAACTATCAGGTTGTGTAAGTACATCAAAAGGAGATATGCCGCCAGCACCCCATACAGAATCAAATTTATCACAATGACAGATTACATCTGTGGCAGTAATAACAGATGTTGCAGTGGAAACAATAATGGACACAGATCTTTCTGAAGCTTCATTTATTATCTGTACTAATTCTTCATGTGAATAATCAAACAGATGTGCATGGGAATCTATCCACATGAAGATATTCCTTATCAGAGTCTGTCTTTAAAAATTCTGTTCCATTTTGATAAAGGCCACACTTCAGGTTTACCACTTTTGCCAATTTTGAAAATCAGAACGCCTTTTCCCTTGACCTTTAAGGGTTCGTCATTTAAGGAATAGGTGATTGTGGAATTGTTTCCTACATGAATATTGAAACTGTCTGCGGCAGAAAAATCCCTGGTTTCATTTTTGTAAATGACATTTTTCCAGGAAGAACCATCACTGAACACCTGAATCCAGACGGAATCACTTGTGGTGGTTATCTTGAGTTGCATGGAAGATTGTGTGTCTGTAACTGTGGTGTCATCATCCGTGATATCAAGTGTATCAGGCTGTTGTAATGCACTGGGAATGAGGGTATCATTCATAACAGGATCCAGAATCGTATCTGAATCGAATTCAGTAGTTTCATTTAAAATCTCTTGCGACTGATGAGAATCATTTGATATCCATCCTTTTTTATTAGCCAGAAAACTGAATACTGCAAGCAGAAGTATTAAGACTATTGCAACTATCAGCATCGGATTACCACTGTTTTCTTCCTGTTTTTGCATGCTGATTTCGATTTTTGATGAAGTATCTTTTCGCTCGAGGCTCAAACCACGTTCTTTATAAAAATTTGTCAGTATCTGATCCGGATCTAAAGACAGATACTTAGCGAGGGATTTAAGATACACCCTGACGTATGGATCTGCTGGTAATGAATCGTAATCACTGGTTTCCAGAGCTTTTATATATTTGACATTTAACTTGAGATCTTTTGCAATTGTCTCAACAGTAATACGGCGGGTAATACGCTCCTTTCGGAGAATATCTCCGACTTTTTCCTGCGGGTTTTTTGCATTATTGAGATCCGTTTCATTCTTTTCAGACATCTGCGGATTCCTTTCGAACAATAAATTTTCTAAAAAGATTAATGGTGTCGGAAACTGGTAGCCCGACTACATTATAATAACATCCTTCAATTTTGTCAACAAAAACCAGTGATTTGCCCTGTATGGCATAAGCACCGGCCTTATCTTTATATTCATCAACAAGAAGATACTCATTGATTTCATAATCGGTGAGTTGTCGAAAATACACATTAGTTACCGAAACAGATGATTCACAGAATTTTTTTTCGTCGCATCTCAGAGCTACTGCTGTAAGTACTTGATGCAAACTGCCGGACAGCTTTTTGATCATGTTGTATGCATCAGATTTATCTGACGGTTTACCGAAAATCTCCTTATCTTTTACCACGATAGTGTCTGCACTCAACACTAATGCATCAGGATTCTTCTCCGAAACAGTTTGTGCCTTTTTAATTGCCAGGGTTTGTAATGAATTTTCCAGATCACTATAACAAATATAATCTTTTTCATCAAACCACTGGGGTATAATAACTTTGAAAGAGAATCCCATCATTGAAAGAATCTCTTTTCTTCTGGGAGAACCTGATGCAAGAATAACAGGTTTGCCAGTATTGTTCCAATCACTCATAAATAATTCATCTGTTCTGTTTTTTGGGGGGACAAGATATCTACCCTCTTTTTAAAATACCTCAAACCGCAATAGTAACATTCTCATTTGTGCTCCAGATGAAGCTGCTGTGAGAATCTGCTGCTGCAATCTCTATATGGATATGTTTGAGACTGGTATTTATACCTGCATGCCAGCTTTCCCCAACACCTTCAAATCTGGTGTTAAAAACTGCCGTTAGAGATTGTATCGCGCAGCCCGCAGGTGTTGAGTCTTTATCAAATATACCATTGGCGAATATGAAAATAAAACTTCTGGTGTTATCAGGTTATGCTAAACATATTTTTGGCATACATAGAAAAAAAATGCCAAAATTCTGTACAGGAGAAATGAAATGAAAAATCAAATTATGGATCTGGCAATAAAAGCGGCTACTGAAGCAGGGAAATTGATTCAGTCTATGGGTGGAAAAAGCCGAATCGATCAGAAGGGAGAAACCTTTAATCTTGTTACTGATGCAGATACCGAAGCAGAAAAACTTATCTCATCAATATTGCTCAAAGGATTGCCGGATTCTGTTTTCCTTGCAGAAGAATCAAATACAAAGCAAAATATATTTGCTCCCCGGCTATGGATCATTGATCCACTCGATGGTACAAATAATTTCGCTCACAATATTCCACACTATTCTGTATCAATTGCCTATGCCGAAAATGGAACTGTTAAGTCTGGTGTAGTATATGATCCTGTCAGGAATGAACTTTTTTCGGCTGAAGCACAAAAAGGGGCTTACCTTAATGAAGAGAGAATTTCTGTTTCAAAACATGAATTTCTTAATGAATCAATGATCAGTACCGGATTTTATTATGATCGCGGTATTCTCATGGAAAAAACTCTTCAGGGAATACACACTCTTTTTAAGGAAAATATCAGGGGAATCAGACGTATGGGAAGTGCTGCACTTGATCTCTGTTGGTTGGCTTGCGGAAGATATGATGGATATTTTGAATATATGCTCTCACCCTGGGATTTTGCTGCAGGAAAAATAATCATCGAAGAAGCAGGGGGAATCTGTGCCGATCGTGATGGTCTGGATCGTGGATTGTTATCAAAAGGCCTTATTTGCAGTAACCGATTAATACAGAAAAAACTGATGGAAAAAGTCAAATGGAATAACCAGGAGTATTAAAACTTGTTTTGTATGGAAAAAATCCTCCAGCAGATAATAAAATCTGACTGGAGACGATCACTTGGCGATGAGCCTGCAAGAGTGGTGCTTTGCACAGAAAAAGTTTCATGGCTGTGAAGGTCGTGTCTATCTGAGATGGTTATTTTAGGTGTGATGCTCTCAATAACAGAAAGGAAACTTGCAAAAAAGCTGATGAAGTGGCTATATTTTGTTTTCACCTGGAAGGAGGCTGCGTTATTATTACTTCGGCAAAAAATCCATATTTCTCATTTATTTATCTGAATACTGGAGTCGTTGCTGCAAGTAATCGATTTTTTTTTGGTATTTTCCTCAAACTCCAACTTTGTAGGGAGAAAAAATGGATCAGCAATGCAAAGGAATTACCCGAAGTGGTACCAGGTGTAAAATTAGCAGAAATTTGAAAAACGGATATTGTCACCTTCATATCAATCAGGCAAATCAGAGTGATAAAGAGCAAAACGGGACTCAAAAACAGGATTATGAAAAAGAGCCTGTACAGCAAAAAAAGGTTGAATCAGGTCCATACAATGGAACAGAAAAAACATATATACAAAAATCGGGTAAATGCTCCGATGCATTAAAGATCAATAAATTATTGAATACAGTTATTGCTGTATTGAGTGTAATTCTACTCTTTTCAGTTCTGAAAAATATTACAAACCGGTTTAAACAGTTATAAATAGATATGGAATACCATTTGCCGCTATAAAAACTGTTTCAGATCTGTTTTGTATAACAGCGAATCTGGTTTTATTTTTACGCAGGGACTGAAAAAACTGTTCAGGCGACACCTTTTACGGGAGCTTAATATGTGTGGTATTGTTGGATATATTGGGAAAAGGGATGCGTTTCCTATACTTGTTGAGGGGTTAAGTGCTTTAGAGTACAGAGGTTACGACAGTGCTGGCGTTGCACTGGTTAATAACAGCGGCTTAAGCGTTTTTAAAGACAAGGGGAAAGTTGATCATCTTAAAGAGATAACTTCTGATATAGAGAATGCAACAGGTACCAAAATCGGTATTGCGCATACCAGGTGGGCTACTCATGGGGCGCCATCATATGCGAATGCCCATCCTCATTTGGATGTGAATAAACGTATCGCTTTGGTTCACAATGGGATCATTGAAAACTATTCTATTCTTAAAGAAAAATTGAAAAAAGAGGGAATCGAGTTTTTATCAGAAACCGATTCGGAAGTTCTTGCTCAACTGGTTGGTAAATATTACGATGGAGATCTGTCTTCTGCTGTCAGACGGGCGTTGCTGGAGGTTGAAGGAACATTCGGTGTTGCTGTTATTGCATTTGATAATCCGGGTGTTATTATTGGAGCACGAAGAGGGTCACCTCTGGTAGTTGGAGTTGGTGATGACGAGATGCTTCTTGCATCTGATGCTTCAGCAATCGTACAGCATACCAAAAAGGTGATTTATTTGAAAGACAATAATCTGATAGAACTTAAACATGGTTTCTTTAATACAACTACTCTTGATAACCGCAAAATTAATCCGGAGATACACAGCCTCGACTGGGATGCCAATGCATTGGCTAAAGATGGTTTTGAGCACTTTATGCTCAAAGAGATCTTTGAACAGCCCGATACGATTCGTAATGCAATGAGGGGACGTTTGCTTGTTGATGATGGCACAGCGCGGCTTGATGGGCTTAACCTTGTTCTTCAGGAATTGCGTGCTATAAACCGCCTGATTTTTGTCGCTTGCGGAACAAGCTGGCATGCCGCTCTTGTTGGTGAATATTTAATTGAAGAACTGGTAGGAATTCCTGTTGAAGTCGAGTATGCATCAGAGTTCAGGTATCGTAATCCGATTATTGATGCGCATACACTTGTATTTGTGATAAGCCAGTCGGGAGAAACTGCCGATACACTGGCAGCTTTACGTGAAGCATCTCGCAAAGGAGCCACAGTGTTGGGCATCTGTAATGTCGTCGGTTCCAGTATAGCACGTGAAACCCATGGCGGCGTATATCTTCATGCAGGACCCGAAATCGGTGTGGCATCAACAAAAGCTTTTACTTCACAGCTTACGATTCTTTCACTCTTAACACTATTATTAGGAAGAATGCGTCGTATTTCTCACAGTGACGGGGTAACGATTGCAAGAGCTTTGGAAGCAATTCCCAAACAGGTTAAAAAAATATTGAATCAGAATGAAATAATCAGGGAAATTGCCGGGATTTATGCTAAACATAATAATTTCCTGTATCTTGGACGATCCTATAATTTCCCGGTTGCACTGGAAGGTGCTCTCAAATTAAAGGAGATCTCTTATGTACATGCTGAAGGATATCCTGCTGCGGAAATGAAACACGGACCTATTGCTTTAATTGATAAAGATATGCCTTCTGTTGTTCTGGCACTTAAGGATAGTGTATACGATAAAGTATTATCAAACATACAGGAAGTTAATGCCAGGGGTGGAAGCGTAATTGCAATTGCAAACGAGGGAGACAGGGAAATCGAAAAATATGCACGGCATGTCATACATATTCCCAAAACATTACCTTTACTCAGCCCTCTGCTGTCTGTTATACCCCTGCAATTGCTTGCTTATCATATTGCTGCTTTGAGAGATTGTGAGATTGATCAACCCCGTAATCTGGCAAAAAGTGTAACAGTTGAGTAGTTTCGTGGCACAGATTATAATTTGTACTGACAATAAACCTCTTTGGCACAAAGGTATCATAATCAGACCGGATCTGTCTTAAAACTCTGAACAGATTTATACTGAACCGTTTATGTGTATACACGGCAAAGTAAAATAATGGTATATTCGTAAAAAGGTCATCAGACATTTTCCAAAATTTTATGACAATTTTTAATTCACGATTTTCTGGAACCGATTATTTCAAAAACAACCGTTTTTCTGCCTTGAAATGAAGTATTTTGGTAGGTTCTATGCTATGAATGAACAGCTGCTGAAGAAATCGAAACTTATATATATTGAAGCTGTTTCGGAATCGTCGAAAAGATATTCTAAACAAGATTGAGGCTATTGAGTGTCATTGAAACAGCAGGAATATGAAGTTAAACTTGAATTATTCGAAGGTCCGCTGGATCTTCTGCTGTATCTGGTTAATAAATCGGAAGTTAACATAGTCGATATTTCGGTATCGGTGGTTGTAACTCAATACCTGGAATACCTGGATCTGATGCAGGAACTGAATATCGATATCGCATCAGAATATCTTCATATGGCCTCTATTCTGATTCGGCTTAAAGCGCGTGAACTTTTGCCGGCAGATCAGAATGAAAATGTCGAGCAGGAAGATGGCATCTATAACAGAGAACAACTTGTTGCTCAACTCCTGGAATATAAAAAGTTTAAAGAAGCTGCAGGAGCTCTGAAAGTTTTTGAATCTGAGCAGTTCGGAGCTTTTTCCAGAGGCTGCCCTGAAGTAATTGAGAAGTCTGAGAAACCGGATGAGATTGATCTCGGAAATATAAGTATTTTTGATCTTCTCACAGCTTTCAAGAAAGTTCTCGAAAGGTCCGAGAATGAGAAGGAATACAATCATGTTGTTGAATATGATGCTGTAAAAATTGATGATAAAATTGAGTATGTACTTACAATGGTCAGTGATAAAGGTGAAGTGCGATTTGAGGAATTGTTTGAGAATGATCACAGGAAAATAGTAATGGTAGTTACTTTTATGGCCTTACTTGAACTGATCAAAATGCAGGAAATCGTTTTCCGGCAGGAACAGAATTTCGGATGCATCTATGTAAGTGCAAATCCTAAAAAATGTAATGATGAGTCACAGGAATCGGATTCCAAATAGTTTTTAATGTTTTTACCAGGAGGTCTCTCATGAGTGCTAAAAAACGTGAAGAGGTCATTGATGTTGAAGAAAATGGTTCTGAAAATTTAAATTTAAATGCTTCAACTGAATCAATGCGTATTCTTGAAGCGCTTCTATTTGCTTCAGAAGAGCTTTTAACTGCAAACAAAATCAAAAGTATTCTTCCTGATAATCCCGATGTAAGGAAAATCAGGAAAATGGTCGACAATATCAATGCTCAATTGCAAAAAGAGAGACATCCTTTTGAAATAGTAGAAATAGGTGGAGGATATCAGTTTCGTACTGTCTCATATTATCACCCATGGGTTCGCCAGATCTTTAAGGAAAAGGCAGCAAAAAAGCTCTCTATTCAGGCTCTGGAATGTCTGGCCATAATTGCTTATAAACAACCTATCAGTAAAGCTGAAATTGAAGCCGTAAGGGGTGTTGTTTCTGATGGTGCCATGAAAACTTTGCTGGAAAGACGACTGGTTACAATTGCAGGTAGAAGTGATAAACCAGGTCGCCCGCTTCTGTACAGTACTACTAATGAATTCCTTAAATATTTTGGTTTGAATAAATTAGAAGAACTTCCCAAAATTGAAGAGTTTGAAGCTATCGCACGCGAAAAAGTTGAAGAACTCTCAATGGAAGAATTACAGAATGAGAATGATCAGGATAGTGATACAGATTCAGAAAATGACAGTCTGGTAAATGAAGAAGAAAATAGAACCGATTCGGTTCAAGATCAAAATGGTTCAGAAGAAATAAGTGAAAAAGAGTCTGACGTTAATGAGCAAGCCGAAGCTTTAGAGGAACTGAATCAGAATGTCGAAGAAAATGAACAGTCTTCTGAAAAAACAGAACAGCAATCTCAGCAAAATGAAAACATTGAAACTGATTCTGATAATGACGAAACAGACACCGAATCAATAGATAAAGACGCGACTGAAGAATCGGGTTGGAGTGTTCCAGAAACTTCTGAAACAGCAGATGAACCAGAACCGCAAAATGTTCCTGATCCTGAAAGTACTGCCGTGTTTGAAGTTGATTTCGCAGAAACAGAAGAAAAAAACAGCACTTCTGATAATATGCAGGAAAAGGTGCAGGACAGTCAGGAAGATGTCTGGGACACGCAGGAATTCGATGAGAAGATCAGGGAGGCTGAGGATGATTCTGAGCAGTTTATTCGTCAGGGATCACAGGAGATTACCGATGAAGAAAATGCGTTAGAAGAACAGGATGAAACCGGGAGAAATGAAGACATTGATAATGTTTCAGATGAACTGGAGAGTTCAGATGAAGATGAATATATGGAAGAAACTGCAGAAATAAATAAAGAAACGATTCGGATGGATGCCTTATCTGGAAGAACTGGTCAGGCCGAATCTGCGAATGATACTGAAGAAGAAGAGGAGGAAGAAGTACTGGAAGTCTTTCTTACTGAACCTCAAAATGATGTATCTGATTCGGATCCTGAAAAAGAGGATGATAGCAGTAAAAAGAAACGTTAAATTTACAAAAAGGATCAGGAAAAATTGAGCACTGGTATGGGCAAGACAGCTCAGAGTGATACTGGCAGGGTAGCAGCGCGTCCAGATGTTACTCCACTTATGCGGCAGTATAATGAGATTAAAGCACGTAATCCGGGGACAGTGTTGCTATACCGAATGGGCGATTTCTACGAGTTATTTAACGAAGATGCAAAAATAGCTTCAAAGGTCCTGGGGTTGACTCTTACAAGTCGTAACCATGGTGGAACAGAAAATACTCCTCTGGCAGGATTTCCGTTTCATGCGCTGGAAAGGTATGCCAACAGGCTTGTTAAAGCCGGGTACAAAATTGCGATTTGCGAGCAGACGGAAGACCCGAAACTGGCTAAAGGTATCGTAAAAAGGGATGTAGTTGAAATTATTACTGCAGGTACTGCTACTGAAGACAGCTATATTGAAGAAAATACAAACAACTTTATTGTTTGCCTGCATACCCTTAACCACAAGACCGGTACTGCTGTTTGTGATCTGTCTACAGGACTGTTTCAGGTTGAGGAGATTGGTGTTGATGATCTCGAAAAAGAACTGGTCAGGATAGATCCCAGTGAAATTCTGTTAAGTGATATTGATGATGACAAATTACAGAAAGTCGTATCTGATTCCTTAAATCAAACAGTGATTTCAAGATACGATTCCTGGAAATTTGACCTGACAAATGCACAGTCTGCGATCACTGATCATTTTAAAATTGCTTCAACAGAAAGCCTGGGACTCGAAGGGTTTGAGGCTGGTATTTGTGCTGCCGGTGCGTTGCTTCTTTATCTGAAAGAACAGAAAAAAAATGATCTTGCGCACATTACCGCTATTACACCCCGAAGTTTTTCTGATGTAGCCGAGCTTGATCCTGCTACCATAAGAAATCTTGAACTGCTGCGATCTTTACGTAGTGAAGATTCTGAAGGAACATTGATTTCGGTACTCGATAAAACCAGCACAGCTATGGGTGCGAGGCTTCTTAAAAGGTGGATAACTCACCCGCTAACCAAAATTGAAGCAATAACTGAGCGCCTTGATTGCGTTGAATATTTTAAAAAGGATGTATTTAACAGAAGCGAAATAGGGCTGCTCTTGAAACGGGTTGCAGATATAGAGCGGTTAATAGGGCGAATCTCGTTTGAACGGGCTAATGCGAGGGACCTTGTTTCGCTTAAAAATTCTCTTGAAGTTTTTCCTGAAATTACAGCTACACTCTCTAAAGTCAAACTGAAACTTGTTTCAGAACTTGTCTTGACACTGGATGGTTTTGATCCGCTTGTTGAAAAAATCGGCAAAACTCTTGTTGATGATCCCCCGTTATCTATTCGTGAAGGTGGAATAATAAAGCAGGGCGTTTCGGTCCAGCTGGATGAGATCCGTGATGCATCTGTTAATGGAAAGCAGTGGATCGCCAGACTTCAGGAAACAGAAAGGGTACGTACCGGAATTTCATCTTTGAAAGTTGGTTTCAACAAGGTATTCGGATATTATATAGAAATATCGAAATCCAATTTGGGGTCAGTTCCCGAAAACTACATACGCAAACAAACACTGGTTAATGGAGAACGGTTCATTACGCCGGAATTAAAAGATATGGAAGCCAGGGTGCTTGGAGCACAGGAACGTCTTTCCAATATTGAATACGAATTGTTTGTAAATTTGAGAAAAGAAATCGCATCTGAATGTTCCCGTATACAAAAGGCTGCTGATGCAGTAGCAATGATCGATATTTTTATCTCTTTGGGGTGTATTGCTGCCCAATACAGGTATGTACGGCCGATTGTGACAGATACAGGAGATCTTGTTATCAAAGATGGCAGACATCCTGTAGTAGAACGTATGACTTCAGTAGAACAGTTTATCCCCAATGATACCGAAATTATCAAGAAAGAAACCCAGATATTACTTATTACTGGTCCGAATATGGCTGGAAAGTCAACATATTTGCGTCAGAATGCCCTGATAGCGATTATGGCACAAATAGGATCATTCGTTCCCGCTTCATTTGCACAAATCGGAATTGTTGACAAATTTTTTACCAGAGTTGGCGCATCAGACCGTCTTGCACGCGGTCAAAGTACATTTCTGGTAGAGATGATCGAGGTCGCCAATATCCTGAACAATGCAACTGATAACAGTCTGATATTACTTGATGAAGTTGGAAGGGGAACATCAACCTTTGACGGGATAAGCATTGCATGGGCAGTTGCCGAATATCTTCATGAAACTCCTGCAAAAAGGGGCAGAACACTGTTCGCGACTCACTATCATGAGCTGGCCGAAATGTCTCTTTTATACTACCGTATAAAAAATCTTCATATTAAAGTCAAAGAATGGAATGATCAGATTATTTTCATGCGTAAAATCGATACAGGAAGCTGTGATCATTCTTACGGAATTCAGGTTGCAAGACTTGCAGGTGTTCCACGCAAGGTGATTATACGTGCAAGAGAGATAATGGCAAATCTTGAGAATATGGAACTTACACCTGATCATAAACCAGTACTCGCTCGTCATCATGAACAGATTCAGCCTCAGAAACAGATTGATCTTTTTTCCGGGGTTCAGCTTAATGCTATGGATACAATACACGCCGAAGTACTTCATCAGCTTCAAAATCTTGATATTGATGGCCTTACTCCATTAGATGCCTTAAATCTGATTTCAGAATTGAAAAAAAAAGCTCTTCAGGCATCACTTTAGCCTTGAATCTATAATTATTAAAAAGCAGAATAATATAGCTGTCCGAAAACAAAAACAGACTGTATAAATCCGGGTTCTCAAAAAGTTGTACTGTTTGTTTGCTGGAGAATTATTTTCATTAGTGTGACAGGAATAGAGTTTTTATCAAACAGTGAACGGTGAAATAAAAAACCACTTCAAGGAGTATGGATGACTGTCAGGAAATCTTCAAAACTGGATAATGTTCTTTACGATATACGCGGCCCGGTTCTTGACGAAGCAAAGCGGCTTGAAGAAGAGGGGTTTCAGATACTTAAACTGAATACAGGTAATCCTGCTCCATTTGGATTAATGGCTCCCGATGAAATTCTTCATGACATGATTATAAACCTGAGTTCTACTCAGGGGTATTGTGATTCGAAGGGTTTGTTTTCTGCCAGAAAAGCGATTATGCAATATTGTCAGCAGAAAAATATCAGGGGAGTAGATATTGAAGATATATTTATCGGCAATGGTGTAAGTGAAGTAATTGTTATGGCCATGCAGGGACTGCTTGATAGCGGGGATGAGATCCTTGTGCCGGCACCGGATTATCCTCTATGGACTGCCGCTGTCAATCTCTCGGGTGGTAATGCAGTTCATTATATATGCGATGAAGAATCACTCTGGTATCCTGATCTGGAGGATATTAAAAAGAAGATTTCAGACCGTACGAAAGGTATAGTTTTAATTAATCCTAATAATCCTACAGGAGCCGTTTATCCACCGGAATTACTTGAGCAAATTGTCGATGTAGCACGTGAGCACAAGCTAATTGTATTTTCAGATGAAATATATGATAAAATACTTTACGACAATAATGAGCATATGTCAACTGCATCTCTGGCTGATGATCTTTTGTTTTTAACATTTAACGGGCTGTCTAAATCTTACAGAATTGCAGGTTTCAGGGTCGGATGGATGATAGTCAGCGGAAACAAGAATATAGCAAAAGACTATATTGAAGGACTTAATATGCTGGCTTCAATGCGTTTATGCAGCAATGTTCCAGGTCAGTCAATTATTCAGACTGCTCTTGGAGGTTACCAGACCATTTTTGACCTGACAAAAAAAGGCGGTCGTCTCAGAGAGCAGAGAGATAAGTGCTATTCCATGATAAATGAAATTGACGGAATTACTTGTGTGAAGCCTTCAGCGACTTTTTACATGTTTCCAAAAATTGATACTGAAAAATTTAATATTAAAAGCGATGAAAAATTTGTACTGGATCTGCTCAGAAGTGAAAAAATGCTTCTGGTACATGGAAGCGGTTTTAACTGGCCAAAACCGGATCATTTTCGTTTGGTATTTTTACCCAGAGTGGACCTGCTTGAAAATGCAATAAACAGAATGAAAACTTTCATGATGTCCTATAAGCAAATACAGTTATGAATGGCAAAATCTCAATTTCAGCATATTCCAGAGATCTTACTGCTCGTCGGATGAGAATATTACTGTACAAAAAGATAGGTCATTTATGAATTATCGAGTCCTTTGGAAAGAATAACAGGGGAGGTAAGCAGTTATTTGAATTATACCTGAATGGAAATGATTAATTCAGACAAGCTGCGAGAGTCACCCTTTCACAACAGTCCGCGAAAAAGAATAGGCTATAGGAATCGTCTGATTCAGGTGGCAGCTAATTTGAATTCTAATTTGATTTCATAAGGATTCTTAATGCAGCGGTATAACCATTATAGACCACATTCCAGATACCGCCACCGGGTTTGCCCCAGTGCCCGGCGAGATATAGATTGGGAATATGTGTTTGTGCAGGTAATTTAGCTTCAGCATATATCTTGTAAGAGTTTTCAAATCCGTATAAAGCCCCCCGGGTGTTTGCAGTATAACGTTCAAAAGTTGTTGGTGAACCTGTTTCCATGAGGTTTATGCGGTTTCTTAGTTCAGGAATAACTGTTTCAGCTTTGTCCAGAATTTTATTTGAAAACTCTTTTTTATCCTGTTTCCAGTTTGAAGAAAAATTGTTATTTACAAAATTCATCAGCATAAGTGTTCTGTCACCTTCCTGTTCCGGAGATCGAAGAAATATAAGGTGATCAACATTGTTCTGGGTGTTGTTTCTTATCCTTTTGTATATTTCACTGTTACAGGAATCTGAATACCAAAAATAGATACATTCCGGCAAAATATCAGATACAGAAGAGTTCAGACCGAGATAAAGGGCAACTGCTGACAGAGATGGTGTGAGATTGTTAATTCTTCGCAGCCATATTTTATTACGTGAACTATGGTCCAGCAGTTTGCCATAAAGCAGATAGGGACTGATGTTTGAAACAACTGTTGAGACGCTGAATCTTTGTCCATCAGATAACACGACTTCCTTAACCAGTTTGTTTTCAGTATTGAGTTCAGTTACTTCGGATCTGCATTTTACTTCACCACCATTATTTTCAATAACAGATGCCAGTGATTTGGCAAGTGAGCAGAAGCCTCCAGACAAATAATGAGAGCCTTCCATTGCATGAACCATAAACATCAGGACATAGTAGGCAATTGGAGCATATTCAGGAGGAGTACCTCCGAAAGGCCATTGTGAGTATAAAATCTGTCTGAGATTGTCATCATCAATAAACGAATCTATATATTGTTTATAGGTTTTATTCTGATGTTTTTGAACGAAATCAAGGTATGGTGTTGTTTCTTCCAGAGACCCTTTTCGTACAGGCTCGATAAATGAATCATAAAACCTTCTCATGTCTTCAAGAAGAGATGTCATGTTTTTTTTCTGATGTGGGAAATCGCTGGATATTTTGTCTTTTATTTGCTCATACCAGGGGGGGACGGTGTAAGTTTTACTATCCCAGGAAGTTTGATACATGGATTTGTGTGGTATAATTGAAAGCTGGTTATGGATACCAAGTTTTTTAAGGAGGTGTAATATGAATCCATCAGGACCTAAAGGAACTGAATGAACTGCAGATTCGAATTTATATTTTCCTCTTTTAAAACTGTGTGTATAACCGCCAATCTGATAATGCTTCTCCAGAACTATTACTTTTTTGCCCTCATGTGCAAGAAATGCTCCACAAACCAGACCACCTATACCAGAACCAATAATTGCTACATCAAAATCAGACAAAAGTATTCCTTGCTTTCTTGGAAAAAAAGTCCCTGTTTTGTACAGGTTACAGATAAAATGGATCGAAGGAATAGAATATGAAAAATAAAACAGGGATTATTAAAAATCCAGGTCTTTAGCAGTATTGATAAAGGCCGCCTGGTGGCGGCCTGATGTGAACAGATTAACTTTTCTCAGAAAGGTATTTTTGAACGGTGTCTGTGCATTTGTTAATCGAAGTAATATTGGGGAACTCAGATTCTGGAATAGAAATTCCAAATTTTTTCTCCATTGTAGCGAGAACCTCCAGAAGAGCCATGGAATCCAGACCCATATCTTCAACGAAACTTGCATCATCTGTAATCGATTCTTCATCTACATCCATGTCTTCAGCAATTTCTGTAATGAGTTCACGAATAGTATCTTTAATTTCTTCTTGATTCATGAAAAAATCTCCTCACCGGATTGAGGGTTGTATAGTGTTAGTTTACATTTTTTAAAATTACGACACTGCAATTACCTTCACAAGAGAAGGATGTTACAAGTGCATAAGTACTTTCTTTGTATTGTGGCTCAAATACCAGAGGAATATCATCGATAGTTTGATATGGTTTTGCTTTTCCACTGATTTTTTTGTTTTTCAGATCAGATAATGCACAAGCTACATTCATTGCACCTGAAGCGCCATAGCATTCTCCGGTAAACATTTTATATGCAGTTACCGGTGTTTTGGTGTCCATGACTTTTTTAATTGCTGCTGCTTCAAATTTATCACATTTTGGATTGCCATTAGCTCCTGATGCAATAAAATCTATTGCATCAGCATCAATTTCAGCTTCTTCAAGAGCAGTTTTTATGGCAAAAGCACCTGATTCGCCATCAGATTTTCCATTTTGAGCAG
>Ga0123335_1003652_pt1 | contig 21098 bp, 13 predicted proteins | sample BiotimSIPDNA_2_FD_89707 | JGI IMG/M metagenome (GOLD analysis project Ga0123335, IMG submission 89707) | Anaerobic biogas reactor microbial communites from Washington, USA - Biogas_R2 time_0 SIP DNA | ecosystem: Engineered > Bioreactor > Anaerobic > Unclassified | place: Washington, USA...
AAGGTGGGGGGCAGGGGGGGCGGGGGGAGGGGAAGGGGGGGGGGGGGGGGGGCGGGGGGTGGGGGGGGGGAGGGGGGCGGGGGGGGCGGGGCAGGGACAGGGGCGGGGTTTATTCACAGATTGCTTGGATGGAGTAGCGGCCGCTATCTGGGGGATTGTCGTCTCCGACTACAAAGAAATATTGGGCGCCTTTGATCATTGTGACCTGAGCCCATGGATTTGGACATTCAGTGGCGCCGTTGCAGCCTAATGCAAGACAGGTTTCCGCATTACAAATACCACCCAAAATGAAAACATTGAACTTGTCCGTTTGGTTACTGGTGTTTGTGACTTGCACTTTTAAAGTGCCTGTATGTGGAGCTGTAAAGGAAAAGACTTTACTCCAGTAATATCCCATACTTTTGCCGCAGCCAGTCCCGCTTATTCTTCTTACGCTGTTGTACTGCCCAGTTAGTTGGCCGCCACAGGCAAGCGTGCCCTCCAGTCTTTCGCAGCTTGTCTGAGGACAGGGGGCCACCCCAACACAATCAGGATCGAGGCAATCTGTCAGTCCATCAGCATCATCGTCGAATCCGTTACCACAGTCGGTTTCGTTGGGTGGACACTGGCCGCAATCGGCAGGGCAATTCAAGCAGTTCTCATCAGGTCTAAAACAGGCCCCATCGCCACAATCAGCACATATTGCCTGTCCTGCAACGCATACTCCTGCGCTGCAGTAATCCCCGCTAGTACAAGGCTTTCCGGTGTCACAGGGACCTGTTTTTGGCCTAGTCCCACAGGTATAATCTGACTGGCACACGGTATCTAAGCAAGGATTGGGATTTTTTTCGCAGTCTGTAGCCACGCGGCATTCGCACCTGTCCTCACCTGGGACGCAGACGCCATTTTCGCAATAATCACCAACAGTACAGACATCACCATCATCACAAGGCCCTGTTAGAATTTGATAGACACATGTGTGCGTTGTCAGCTTACAAGTGGCCTTATAGCAAGGGTTGGCACCTGGGCAGTCTTCGTCCTTTCTGCATTCGCAAGTGTCCGTTCCGGTGCAGACCCCACTGATGCATTTGTCATTTACAGTGCATTCATCACCATCGTCACAAGTATTTGTATTGTTTATGTAACGGCATGACCCCGAGACACAACTATCGTTGGTACATGGATTGGCGTCGTCACAGTCGGAATCGACTCTGCAATCACAGATAAACTCACCAGGCACACACACACCGTTGCTGCAGGTGTCATTTTTAGTACAAGGGTCGCCATCATCACAGCGCGCAGTGTTGAAATCGTGTTGGCAATTCCCTAAGGAACAGCGATCAGTCGTGCATGGGTTGTTGTCGTTGCACTGACCATCATTTCGGCACTCACAGATGAAGTCTCCCTCGACGCACCTGCCGTTTGAGCAGAAATCATTGGTGGTACAGGGGTCTCCGTTGTCACATGGTGCAGTGTTGTATTCCCAGGCGCAGTAACCGTTTCTGCAAAAGTTATCGGTACATGGATTGCCGTTATCGCATTCTTCGTCATTTTGACACTGGCAGATGAAGTTTGTGCCCACGCAAGCGCCATTTTGGCAAGTGTCCCCAGTAGTGCAGGCGTTATCATCATCACACGCTTGGCCCTCCAAAGGTTGCGGATCCAGCCTGCAGAGCCCTTCATCACATCTGTTGACAAGACAAGGCTGATTGAAGCTTTGGTCGCAATCATCATCCCTTTCACATACGCAATCTGCGTCGTTTGGCGCACATGGACCCAGCACGTCGGCATCCGTGCCATCATCTGAAGTGGATCCATCATCTGAGGAAAGTTCGTCTGCGGGCGTCAATCTGTCAGTTGTAGTTTCAGGTTCGCTATCCAGGTCAAAGGCGTCGACAGCGTCATCGTCCACATGCGAGTCACGTACGTCAGGGCCTGTGCTATCCGAGTCCTTGTACGTATCTGGTGTGTTGAAAACGATTGGCACGTCTTCTTGTTCATTCGCGCCAGGGTTTTTTGACCCCCCACAACCAATTGAGACCATAGACATTAGTAGTGCAAAGAGCACCCCATGATGTGACAGGAAAGATTGAAAATTCATCATAACGCCTCCTAATCACGGGTTAGCGCATGCTCAATGGTTGCTGGAGTACTAAACATGGTAAATTTCTTCAGTAAACCAGATGAAAGGATGCCAGAATTTTAAACATATGTCCACCCAATATCTCCGAGTTGGAGGCGGGGGCGGGGACAGGAGGCGGGGACAGGCTCAGGAACAGGGGCAGGGTTAGGAAGACGTTTGCGCTGTTCTGCAGGATCTGGAGCTAAAAATACGTCGAGAGGGCACCCGGACATGTTTTAAAACTGTAACGAAGAGATCAAACGCAAAAAAGAACAAACAATCAGGAGCCAGAACATGCTAATTAGCAAGGTCAGGGCCAGGGCCAGGGACAGGCTCAGGGACAGGGACAGGGCCAGGGCCAGGGACAGGCTCAGGGACAGGGACAGGGACAGGGTCAGGGCCAGGAGGCAGGGTCAGGGGGAATTTTGGGTCTATAACAAGAAGGTCTGTTTCCGGGTTATAATCCCCTTTCGGTTTTTGGAGGTAACCTGTTGTCTTCAACCCCTATTAAATCTGCCGAGGACACACAAAAACCCTCAGGGCATATGGGGAATCGCGATGAATTCAAGCATCCGTCCAGGATGGTTAAGCGCCCTGGTCCGCTGCTACGTTGGCTAGGTTCTGCCTTTTTCAAGGACGTTCGCTTCGACGACACAGCTGTAAATACAATCCGTGAGGCCAGCGACGGTCATGTACCTGTGTTTGTCTTGGACACTCACAGCCTTTTGGATTACCTGTTTTTTAATTTCGCGTTTTTGCGGTTTGCACTGCCCCTTGTCAAGTTTGCCCCCGATGTTGACTTGGGTTGGTTTAGACCCCTTAAAGGTTTTTTTAGTGAATTTGGCCGAAAAATTTCCAGGCTTTGGAAGCGAAAAGAAAGCCGCGAGGAGGGGCTGGCAAGGGCGCTTGAGCTTGCACAACCGAGCCTACTGTTTTTAAAAAGAGAACGCACCTTGATTCAATGGGGTGGTGATACTAAAGACCCGTTTTTAGACACCTTCGTAGAACTGTCGTCACGATGTCCCGCACCAATTACACTGATTCCGCTGCAGGTAATCTGGGATCAAAAGCCAGAATCTTATCGGCGCTCAATGATAGATGTCCTCCTTGGCGATCCTCAATCTCCCGGTCGATTACGCAAATTTCTTTCGTTTTTGCGCAACTTTAAACGCGCCCAAGTTCGCGTTGGTCATCCTGTGCAGTTGGCTCAGTTTATTGCAAACGACGAAGGCGACCCAGCCACCTTCAGTTCCCGTCTTCGTTTTGCGCTTGCCAAAGAATTCCTCTTGGAATCCAAGGCCATCAGAGGCCCAGTTTTAAAGGGCGCCAAACGCATTATTGACGAAATATCCAGAACGCCGCCCTTTATTGCTGACGTTGCTGCCGCAGCCGCTGAGCTTGGGATGACTCCAAAAGCGACCGAGGCTAGGGCTTTGTCAAAACTAAGGAAAATGGCAGCTGACTTTAGGTTCAACTGGCTTGAGACCTTTGCAACCACTATTGGTTTGCTATTTCAACGGATTTTCACTGGAATTGCCGTGGATACACAAGGCCTTGACGCCATCCGAGAGGCTGCTAGGAACGGCCCCATAGTTTTGATTCCATCACACAGAAGCCACATGGATTACTTGGTCTACTCGCTGGTTTTTTATACCCATGGCCTGATTCCACCTCACATAGCTGCTGGCGACAACCTGACTTTTTGGCCCATGGGTACCATCTTTCGCAGGTCAGGAGCCTTTTTTATTCCAAGGTCTATTCAGGGAAACCTTCTTGATTCTGTGGTGTTGCGCCACTATGTCCGCAAGCTCTTAAAAGATGGCTACTGGATTGAAATGTTTGTGGAGGGTACTAGGAGCCGCACTGGAAAGGCTATTACCCCACGCCTAGGCATGCTATCCATGGTCATCAATGCAGTGGCCACTGGTGCCGCTCCAGATGTCAACATTGTACCGGCTGCAGTGACCTATGAAAAAGTGGTCGAAGAACCTGCATATCACCGAGAAAGTCTTGGTCAAAGCAAAACTAAGGAAAACGCCCTTGGATTGGCCAGAAGTGCCAAAGTTTTGGCCACCAGATATGGCCGTATGTACGTGCAATTTAATGAACCTTTAGGGGTGCTTGATTTTTTACGTCAGCAAAGGGTCCAGATGCCAATTGCTCAGGGCGAGTCAGTACCTATTGAAATTGTACGCAGATTCGCCTTTAACGTGATGCATCGAATAGATCGCTGTTTTGTGGTAACCCCCTATCATCTTGTGGCTTTTGCGTTGATAATCCACCGCCGAAGAGGTATTGAACTTTCCCAGCTTTTAGACCGGTTTGGGGCTTTAATAGCTGAACTAGCTGAAAAAGAGGCCCTTTTTGCCGATCAAATTGTTGAAAAACTGGACAACGCCGGTCTCTGGCCCATCCCCGAATCAGACAGCGCCCAAGCCATAGGCCGCGTATTTCAAGAGGATATTGAAAACGTCCTAGGTAGCTTAAGAAATCAAATAAACGTAAGTGAACTTGATGGAAATATAGTGCTTTCAGTTAAGCCAACAGGTCGAATGGCACTGGATTATTACAAAAATGGCATCATCCACTTCTTCGTAGGTGATGCAATTTTGGCTACCGCTCTCTTAGCTACGCCTACCCAAGAATCGCTAGAAATCATACGTCAAAGATGCTTAAATCTTTCGACAATTTTCAAGCTGGAGTTCATTTACGCTCCTGGGGAGCCCTTTGAGGCGCTTTTTGAAAAATTCATCAATAAATTCACCAAAGCAGGCTTGATCGAGGTTGCAGATGGCCAGGTCTCGGTGCCGGCCAGTGCTACGGAATTTTTGGCTGATCGCTCCGCTGTTTTGCTGCCATTCATGGAATCGTACTTGGTTGTATGTAAGACCATCATCGACATCGGCCCTTCGGTAACTGAAAAGGACTGCACCAAAACAGCGCTTCGAAAGGGCAAGACCATGTTCTCTGTTGGGGACATTGAGCTTGCGGAATCTGTGTCAGCGGTTCGTTTTAAGTTTGCATTTCGATATGTTCAGCAGCGAGCTGCTAAGGAAGAGGTGCCAATTTTGGAGGCGGCTCGCCTGACCTTACAGGAATTAGAGCTTTCCCCTTGAATTAAGTGGGTGGGGCCAAGTACTGTGGTGTTAACTGATGGGATTTTTAGCAATGCATTCGGCTAGAGCTTACCAAAAGTTGACAATTTCATTGAGATTAGTTGCTTTTTTAGCTGCAGCACTTCCTGTAAGCATTCACGCGCAACCAAAACTTTTTAGCGAGTCATCACCTGCTTTCAGCGATGTGCTCCAAAAGGCCCAAAACGGCGAGTTTGGCGAGGCTTTGGAGGACTTGGCCAAGGAAATCGCTGATATTCCTGGGCCTGTCCGTGGTTTTGTGGCCGCTGGAATTTTGGAAGATGCTGGCCAAACAAAAGAGGCCATCGATACATATCTGGCTTTAGCTGACACCCCACTTGCGGATATCGCCCACTTTAAAGCAGGCTCGTTGATGCTTAAAAATGGTGACACATCTGGAGCTAGGGCCGCCTTGGGCACGATATCCATGACCTCTGGTAGCTTTGTAAGTGCGCGACTTTTATTGGCTAAAGCCCTGCTAGCCGAGGGGCGCCCAGCTGCAGCCGAGGTTGTAATCAACGATTTGCTAGAGGATGAATTACCCGGGAAAGTGCTGTTTAGCGCCAGGATGCTTCGAGTTGACGTTACAAAGGCTTTGGGAAATCTGGAGCGTGCCCATTCAGAGGCTTTTTTGGCGTGGTTGTATGCCCCAAATCGCTCGTGCCAGGACAAGGCAGGGGCGACACTGCAGGAGATGGACGCCCCCATACTGCCAGCTCACCTGAAATTGAGGGAGTTAATTCACGCAAAGGGCAAAGCCTTGAAAACAATGGGTAATGCTGCCCGTAAGCGGCCGAAAGCGTTGAAAAAGATCGACCCAGGTTTGCCTCATCTAATCTCTGGGATTGCTCATAGGGCCGTTCGTAAAACGAGGGCAAAGGCAGTCGAAGACCTTGAGTTAGCAGTATCTGTGGCTGTCGACCCCTGGATTAAAGATTATGCTGCCTTTTCATTGGGACGTGCCTTGGTGTTAACCAACGATGACCCCAAAGCCTTTGATGTTTTTGTGGAATTATTAGGTGGTCACGGACCGTTTGCTGCTGATGCCGCCTTTGAGGCATCCAAGGCCGCGACTCGACTTAAAAAACCAGATGAGGCTGAAGCCCTGTTGACCACCTGTTTAAAAGAGCATCCAGAAGGCGGCTATGGTCCTGAAATTCGCTGGGAACTTGCTTTAAACGCCATGGTTTATGGCGAGTTCCAAAAGGCCCTGGATATTATTGAATCCGCCCTTACTCGCCTAGATTTTGGCGATTGTCTGCTTTTTGGCCAGGCCGAACGATTTCGATATTTTAGAGCCGTCGCTCTTGAGCGCCTAGGGCGGTCTTTCGAGGCTAAAGAGGAGCTTATGCGGGTGGCAAGTGGCGACCCTTGGTCCTACTACGGGGTTTTGGCTGCCTCTAAACTTCAAGGGATGGACACTCAGCTTGATGACCTCGGCTTAAAGCGCCAGACCGACGAATCAAATGCCTCCTTGGGTGCTATTTGGATGGGGCGCCTTGGAATGACCGCGAAGGCGCGTGAACAGCTTATAACTTTGGCCTACCGTGGGATGCTGAGCACCGCTGATATTCAATTGCTGCTTTCTATGGGTATAAGCTCAAGACACCATCGTGAGTTTTTTAGAGGTGGTCTTGATTCAGATGTCAACCTTCAGCTAACTGACCGTTTTAAAAGACCGTTTTTAAATGAGGTGCAGGCTGCTTGCGAGCAGACAGGTGTGGACCCAGCCTTGATCTACGCGGTGATGCAAGTTGAAAGCGGTTTTAATCCAAGGGCTCGTTCAAGCGCAGGGGCCATTGGGTTGATGCAGCTCCTACGTACTACCGCCCGCAACGTGGCTACCATATCCCTGCAGGACCCAAAACTTGCGAGAACTGTTGGGCGACCTTCCAGCAATATCATGATTGGTGCTGCTTTGTTGCAAGAGCTGGAAAGCCTGTTTCATGGTCATCTACCTCTGGTGCTGGTTGGGTATCATGCTGGATCTGGCTCGGGTAAGCGTTTCCATCGTAATTTCAGACATTTATCTACAGATTTGTTGGTTGAGGTTTTGCCATTTCGGCAAACGACCCGTTACATCAAAAGGGTCATCAGCCTGACAGCCGGTTATCGAGCCTTGTTCGACGCCGACAATCAAGGCCCTTTAAGGTTGCCTTTATGCGTACCAAATGATCTGGGGCCATTTCTGGAAAAACGGCCTCCTGAGGTTTAGCGCTTAAATTCACTAGCTATTCGATATTACTCAAGAAAACATGGGGATGCGTATTTAAGGTGCGAGCCAAATAAAGCGCAGTTTCGGCCTGGCCGTTGAAGATATAAAACCGCCACGTCACATCTCCTTCTGGTGGGACAGTTTCATCTGTAAACTCAATGAAATCCCCGGCATCAGACTCGACCCTGGCGGCAATATGAACATCACGACAGGACTTGATCAGCCACAGGTCTGGACCCAGTCCAATAAGGCCATTTGCAAGAGGCAGGAAAATCTGTTTTTCCAGCAGGTCAAAATCAGCCAGTGGAATCTCAACAATGGCGTCTTCCACCAAGGCTGGGCTGTACTTTAAAAGTCCGCCTGCAAGAGGAATTTTGATAGAAACGGTCCGCTTAGCGCGGTCCTGTCCTGACGGGTCGTCGCTTGCACCAATTGCTAACTCAAGCAGATAAAGTTTGCCATCATCCGCCCAGCTGGCAGTCACCGTACGGCCTGGGGAAGTAATCTCTAGGTTGAACGGAACGTCAGCCGGATCTGTCTCGCGCAACTGGAACTGGGGCCTCATTGAATCTGCCAGTTTTCGCTCATCGAGGTCAACAACAACGGGCGACTTGTTTAAAACAGCCAAGAGGGTGGTTTTAGCCTCATTACAAGCGGTTAAGGCACCTTCATTGTTTTCAAAACCATAGATCCATTCGCCCCTCCAAGGATTTATGCCAGTGGCATCCGAGACTTGGGCCTTCATCAGATGAAGATAGCCCGTTTTAAGCAGCTGCCTGGCCGCAGTCACATCGTGACCTTCCCCTTCAGCTATCTGGGCCAACAAATCCACGGCTGCCAAGCAGGTCGACGCCTCATAGTTCATGGTGCGAATCAGGTTGTCATTTTCATGCAGCGAGTAAGCCAAAATCCCCATCTTGCCCATCCAGCGGGAAATTCCATCAGTGCTGGGAGGTTGCCAAGTTGAATCCGCGATTGGCAACAGCGGTTTGGGCGTTATGCCAAGCTTATTCAAACGTTCAATATAGTCAGTGATTGTCGTGTGAATGTAGCCTTGATCAGCCAGCTCTTGCAGTTTTCTCTCAAATTTACGGACTTCGGACCAGTCAGGCTCCGGCTGTGTTGGTGCCAGGTAAGGATTCAAAGGGGTTGCCAGCACTTCACCATCGTCAAAAAAGGTCCACTCCACACTGATCTCTGCTGCGGGATCTACAGGTCCACTGACCACCACCTTTACTGGTTGCGAGGCGCCTGGTCCGGTGCTTTCATAGACTGGCCACACGCCCTTTTCGACTTCACCTTGCTGATGGTACTTGTACAGATTTTTATGCATCACATCAATGGTATAGCCCTTTTCTGCCATGATCCGATGCTTACCAACTCCAGATTGCCCTTCCTGGTTGAAAACGACCTTTGATAGGGGCAGATCTGCCTGCTTGAAAATCTCGCGATTGTAGTCAATCGACCACTCAAGATCTCGCGCAGGAAAGGCCAAAAACAGCTGGTCAGACCAGTGAAAACTAACAAGCTCGATCTGCCCATTGTTTGCAACACATCTAAGCTTTTCGAGTACTTCTGGATGCCTGTCCTTCATCACTTCAATCATCAAGCCAGGTATCTCAAAGGTGGCCCGCCAGTCTGGGTGTTTCAGATACAAATCAAGGATTGGCTGAAACGAAACCTCGATTATCCAGTCCAACAACACCTCATCTGTCCAACCCACGCACATGTCGTGATCACCGAACATATCCTTACAGATGCTTATAGTTTCGTTTTCCCATGCTCCTACCAGTCCACCAGCTACATACTGAATATTCCAGTGAAACATGGTCAGGCCAAATTTCTTGGTGCCATCATCGGCGCTCGGCCAGTCCAAGTCACTTGGGCATTCAAATGGGACCTCCAGGTCATCGCCCAATTCATCGCCCGAGTTATCAGGCAAGTCACCTAGGTCAACATTCACGTCAGACACATCCACAGAATCCATGTCAGTGTCCCTAGCATCAAGCGTGTCTTGTGAACCATTTGTGCTGTCCTCACCAAAGGTGTCTTGAGGCGAGTCTCCTTTCCCAGAACATCCAAGCGCCACAACCACGAGCACCGGCACTAAAAAAGCTAAAAACCGACGCATAGCTAACCTCTTATCAAGAAAGCACCTGATCATATTGAACGGGCATCAAAAAAGCCAACGTCTTAGCTAATTTTGGGTCACACGGATTCAACTGATTCTGCCGGCTTCAAAATGCCATATTCCTGGTTCTTGGGAACAGTTCGAAAATATGCCCAAGCCGCAATAATAAGGCCAAGCAGCACTTCGCCCAAAGCGATTAGCTGAGCGTCACGCAGACCAAAGAAGCGGTCTGGTCGCCCCTCGCTAACACGAATGAATTCAATCCCAAAACGCAAAAACCCAGCTATGACCAGATAAATTGCGAACAAAAATCCAGGCCTACGAAATTTGCGTCGAATGGCCCACAAAAGTCCAAACAAGGCAAAATTAGTCAGCGATTCATAGATAGGAGTAGGGTGGACTGGAAGCCAAGTCGGGTCCATCGCATTCGCCGGACAGACCTCATAAAACCGCCCACCAACCTCACATGATGATGGAACTATCCCCCGCGGATAAGTCATACAGAAATTATCGGCAAAAGAGCCAGGCACACACGGAATCCCCACGTCGCCATCTCCAGCCAACTGGCAACCAATCCGCCCAAAGGCATATCCAGACGCCAGCATAGGAGCCACAGCATCCAGCATCACCAGCATCGGCAAGCGTTTAACCGCAAAGTAAACGATGATAAAAACAGCAGCTAGAATAAGCCCACCATGCCAGGTAAGCCCACTACCAGAAAACAGATCCCGCCACACAAACTCATCAGCTTCCGTCAGCATATAGGCCAATTTAGCGCCAACAACGCCACCCAATATGCCCAAGAAAATGGTAATTTCGGCGACCTTAACGTCGATATTACGCCGCCGAAGCTCCCGAACCAAAAGCCAAAAAGCCGTCAGAAACCCCACAGCCATCATCACGCCGTAGGTCCCAACCTGAAACGGTTGTTGAATTACATAAGGCCACACAAGAGTTCCCTCGAAACGGGCCAGTCAATATGTTGCCAGAGGCCGGCGGTGTCAAGGGCGGGGGCAGGGACAGGAGATATGAAACATATACCGCTTATAGTCGATATGTGGTTGTTGGTGCGTTACCTGTTGAGGACACCTTGCAGACATCTGTTCAGACTTTGTTAATGCCGCCACCAGATTTACGTGACATTGATGACGTGGAAGCCAGGGAACGGCATTTCAGTATGTTTACTGATGACTCTGAGGCTGAAAAACGGCGGCGCCTTGTAGCAGATCTAAAGGCAATGCAGGCAAACGGGTGGCGATACTGGATTCCAGATAAAGATCCACGTCTAAGGCGCCTTGCCCCGGATATGCCTCATCTCTTGTTCGTCGCCGGTGAACTCGACCTGTCCCGCCCAGCAGTCGCCATAGTTGGCAGCCGCAAACCAGATGAATATGGCGAAGCTATCTGCAGGATTCTAACAACTACTCTCGCGACAGCAGGTGTGATGATTGTCTCAGGTGGAGCACTTGGTATCGACGGGATTGCCCACACACACGCTTTGGAAGCAGGAGGCAAAACCACTGCTGTTTTAGGCTCAGGCCTTCAAAAGCCCCACCCTTATACACACAAGTCGTTGTTCTCCAAAATTGTGCAAAGCGGCTCGGCCATTATCTCAGAATTACCCCCTTCCTTCCCTGCGGCAAAATTCACGTTCCCAGCCCGCAATCGCATAATCGCCGCCTTATCTGACGCAGTCGTCGTCCTACAGGCTGGCGAAAACTCTGGCGCCTTGATTACAGCCGCCTGGGCCCAGGCTTCAAACATCCCCTGCTTCGCCGTCCCAGGTGACATCTGGTACCAAATGTCCGCAGGCAGCCTATCACTTTTACGCTCACAAACTGCTAAGCCCCTGATTTCACCGGCAGACCTAGCAACAGTACCAGAGCTCCAAAGCCTCATAAACGCCAAGTGGCCACAACTCACCAATCGTCCATGGGGCATACCAAATTCCTGGATTAAAGCAACCGCCCCACAGCAACCAAAAGACGACCCTACAAGCACCGCAATCATCCAAGCCATCGGCAGCAACGTCCTTTCAGCCGACACCTTAGCAACAAAGGTAGACATACCTGCAGGCCTACTCGCAGCAAAGCTGATCGAATTAGAACTACTCGGAATGATAATCAAACTGCCTGATGGCACATACATGTCAACCCAAAACACTACCCCGAAAGACCCCTAGCAACACCCAAAAACCGCCCCAAAACCCAAAATCAAGCGGTTAGGTGATATCATCTGCAGGACTTTTAGGAGGCATTTGAAATGGCTGATGATGACAGTCTGATTTTGGAACGCTCTGAAGCTGCGATGAAGCGGGCTGTAAAGGTAATCCCAGGTGGCGTCAATAGCCCTGTCAGGGCTTTGAAAGCTGTAGGCGGCACTCCTTTTTTCGCCGCTGGCGGTGACGGTGCCTGGATTTTCGATGCAGATGGAAATCGATATATAGACCTGATCCTTTCTTGGGGGCCCCTGATTCTTGGTCATCGTCATCCAACAGTTGTCAGTGCCATTCAGGCCGTTTTAAGTCGTGGCTTCGCCTTTGGCGCTCCAACTATTGGCGAAGTCGACTTGGCGGAAGCCATCGTCAAGGCTGTTCCAAGCGTTGAGCAGGTCAGGCTTGTAAACAGTGGCACCGAGGCGACCATGAGTGCGGTCCGCTTGGCCAGAGGCTTCACAGGCCGCCCAAAACTGGTCAAGTTTGAAGGCTGTTATCACGGCCACGCCGATTACTTGCTTGTAAAAGCTGGTTCTGGTGCCATGACTTTCGGCACCCCGGACAGCGCAGGGGTACCTAAAGAGTTTGCGGCCCACACCATAACACTGCCATATAACGACCCCCAGGCGCTCAAAAACGCCTTTGAAGTCGCTGGCGATCAGATAGCCGCAGTAATAGTCGAACCATTTGTTGGAAACATGGGGACAATACTTCCGACCCCGGAATTTGTGGAGGCCCTAAAAACAATCCCCAAGGAAAACGGTGCGTTGTTGATTTTTGACGAGGTGATGACCGGATTCAGGGTGGCCTTTGGTGGCGCCCAAGAACTGCTGGGGGTCGTCCCAGATTTATCTTGCTTTGGAAAGGTAATTGGCGGCGGTTTACCAGTCGGCGCCTATGGTGGACGTAAAGAGATAATGGAAAAGGTTTCACCAGTCGGCCCGGTTTATCAAGCTGGAACGCTGTCCGGAAATCCCTTGTCCGTTGCCGCTGGCCTAGCCACGCTTGGGGTCTTGGAACAAACAAAGCCTTATGAGCGCCTTGACACCATGGCCAAGCAACTTTGTGAAGGATTGTCTTCAGAGGCGCACTCGAAAGGTGTGCCAGTTGTGATCAATCGAATTGGTTCGATGTTTACGCTGTTTTTCACCGACGGCCCCGTAAATAATCTAACCGATGCAAAAACCTGTGATGTCGAGAAGTTTGGTCGTTTCTATCACTTGATGCGAGATAACGGTGTTTCGCTACCTCCCTCCCAGTTTGAGGCAGCGTTCACATCAGTTGCCCACGAAGAAGATGAAATCGAGCGAATCTTGGAAGCTGCCTCCCAGGCCTTCAGTCTGCTTTGATAACCCTACGGAGCTACCCATTGGAATTAAAAACCAGATTAAAACCATGGCGGCGGATTGGCACGGTGCCCCGCGGCGATTTTCGCATTTTCAAGCTGGTTGAAGAGTTCTTCGAGGCTCCTGGGATGGATTTAGACCACGGCTTTTTTGTGATTGAATCCCCAGACTGGGTAAACATCGTTCCAGTGACAGATGATGGGAAAGTCCTTTTGATTCGCCAGTTTCGGGCCGGAAATAATAGCGTTACAATCGAGATTCCAGGTGGCATGGTTGATGCTGGAGAGTCTTTTAGCGCAGCTGCTCTTCGTGAATTGGAAGAAGAAACAGGCTACCAGGCTAAAAAGGTGACTGCGCTGGGTTCTGTCAGCCCAAACCCCGCGATTATGCGTAATTCCTGTCACATGTTTTTGGCTTCTGGCGTTAAACCCACCGGTCAAATTCACTTTGATTCCAGCGAAGATGTTGAATCTTTTGAAGCTTCCTGGGATGAGATTGACGCGATGATCGCCAGAGGTGAGATTAATCATTCCTTGGTGTTAAACGCCCTGTTTTTTGCAAAACAGGCACTGGAGGCCCTTTGAAATCTGACACAACCAGGGTTCCCAAGTCAGCTTGGAAATCATGTGGCGGCTCTGGCCCCTTATTGCATTTTGCCCACGCAAATGGCATCCCATGTGGCAGTTACAGCCAGTTCATGCAGGTTCTTTCAAAGGAATTTACAGTCCATTCCATGGAAGCCAGGCCCATGTGGCCGGACTCCAAAGTGATTCCAGTTCCAGCGTGGGAGCCATTAGTTCAAGATTTAAGGTTGGGCCTACGTGAGCGTGACATGGCAGGCTGCATAGGTGTTGGCCACAGCCTTGGAGCTGTCTGTTCAATGCTGGCATCTGTCAGGGAACCCGGCCTTTTTAAAGCGTTAGTCCTAATTGACCCAGTACTGTTTAATGGAGTTAGACAGCATTACTGGCACCTGCTGCAGGTTGCAGGCCTGATGGACCGGATTCCTTTGGTCAAAAACGCGCAACGTCGAAGAAACTACTGGCCAACTGTTGAAGATGTCAGGGATTCTTACATGTGCAAGCCATTCTTCAGAAGCTGGGCTCCTGGTTGTATGGATGATTATCTAAAGCATGGCCTGACCCAAGACGGATCTGGGTACAAGCTGCGCTACCCGCCAGCTTGGGAAGCTGAAATCTTCAAATACACCCCCGCAAATCTTTGGAGGCAGATAGCACAAGTCAAGGTCCCAACAATGATTTTGCGTGGGCAAACATCAGATACGCTGACAAAAAGCGCGGCTAAACGTGCGGCAGAATCCATGGCAAACGGTGCCACCATGGACGTACCAGGAACTGGCCACATGCTTCCAGTCCAACAGCCACAAATGGTGGCCAAACTTGTCATAGATTTTCTAAAATCCCTTGACTTGTAACGGTCGTGCCAGCCCCCGGACCATGTTGCAGGGTGCCCTCTCGACGTCCTTTTAGCTCCAAATCCTGCAAAACAGCACAGCCATTCCCCTGTCCCCGCCCCTGCCCCTGCCCCTGCCCCCGTCCCAGTTCCTGTCCCCGCCTCCCCTGACTCGCACCCTTTTACATTTGCGGCTATAATCGCGCCGATTCTTTAGCTTAGACTTTTGGCTAACGAGGTTTTCATGTCCAAGGTGATTTTGGCTGGCTACAATGTCGACGCGGAAGTATTGGCAGATATAGTGAAATCAGCTGAAGGTGACTGGGACCTGACCCCAGAAACCCTTTCAGCCGCCTATGCTCGTATCTCAAGGGATGCTAGGCCAGTCGATGAGTTGCGCCAGATTGCAAGGGCCGATGTCGCCAAAACTAGGCGCCAGAATGAAAGAATCGTTTTTGGACTTGGCCATCACTCTGTAGCCGAACACGCAGTGTTTAACTTCGACCTCATCAATATTTCACGTTTGGCCATCGAGTATCTTGAATCACACAGACTTGCTTCTTATACTGAAAAATCACAGCGTTACATCAGACTTGATTCTGATTTCCTGATCCCTGAAGAATGGCAACAAGCCGGCCTTAAAGACGAGCTAAAGGCCTTCATTTTGTACTGTTTCGAACGCTATGAAGTCGTCTTGGAAAAACTGAAATTCAATGGCATTGATGAAAAACTGGCCGGTGAAGACGCCAGATACATGTTGCCGCTGGCGGCTTTTGGCCAACTTGGCATGACCTTGAACGCTCGTTCGCTTGAATACATGATTTTAAGGCTTGCAGCCAGCCCTCTTAAAGAATCCAGGGAGATTGCCTCAAAACTGTTAGAGGCAGCGCGTCCAATCGCCCCCTCATTGTTAAGGTACATGGACCCAACTCCCTATCACACCGAACGCTTTGAAGACACACACAACACTCTCAACCGATTGATGTCTCATCACCCTGTCCCTGTTCCCGTCCCTGCCCCTGTCCCAGTCCCTGCCCCCGCCCCCTACGAAGTGGCCCTGCTAGATTTCACCACAGACGGTGACTCCAGAATCCTAGCAGCCTTGGCCCAACACTTCATTGGTGGCAGCTTTTCGAAGGTCCAGGATTGGATTGATGCGATTGGTGATGAAGGCCGTCTTCAATTATTCAACGCCATCACCGGAAAAATGAGCATCCATGACGCGGTGCCTAGGGAGTTTGAGCACGGAATCATGACCTTTGAAGTGATAATGTCTGCAGCCGCTTTTGCTCAGTTCAAGCGCCACAGAATGACAAGTATCACCTGGAATCCATACGATCCAGACCTTGGCTTAACTGTTCCAAAGGCCATCACTGATGCTGGGCTTCAAGATGAGCTCCTGCTAATCAACAACAAAGCCACAAAACTGGCTAACAAGATGGGGATGAAGCATCCAGCAACGCCCTATGTCTGGACTAATGCACACAGACGGAGAGTTTTGATTACCCTAAATCTCCGTGAGATGTATCATATGAGCCGGCTTCGTGAGGACGAAAGTGCTCAATGGGATATCAGACAACTAGTTGGACAGATGTCTGAATTAGCAAGGCAGGTTTTTCCAATCTGCGCAGGATTTCTTGGAGGCAAGGATCAGTTCCCAAAGTGATTGCTAACCCTATTGACAATAGGGTGGCTTGGATTTTTGGGGAATTTAAAGCTTTGTAAGTATGGCTCGGACCTGAAGCAAGCATGATCGGGGACGGATGCCTGTTTTATCGGTGTCCCCAACCCCAGATCTTGACCAGTTGTTGATAAGTCTTGTACTATGCAGGCCTGAGCGTTTTCGCGGGAGTATCCAGCATGAACACGCGAGTTATAGTCTTAGCGGCTGTTTGCGCGGTAGTTGTATTAGCTTGTAATGAGGTACCAGTTCGTAACCTGACGACCTCATATCAGGTGCAAATTCAAGAGCTTAGGGACAGGGGAAAGCCCGCTAAGCTCGATGTTTTGTGGGTTATCGACGACTCGCCGTCGATGTGTCAGGAGCAACAGGCACTGGCCACCAGCTTCAGGACCTTCCTGGAGGTGTTCCAACGCTTTACCTCCATTGACATGCGGGTTGCAGTAACCTCGACAAACGTCTGTGTGAAGGACCCCAGAAAGCCAGACGAGGCCGTACGTGGAAAGTTCCTGTACTCGCCTGCCACGGCCTTCCCACCCGATTGTGTGCAAAGCCGTGCTATGGTCTGTAACTCTGATGCTGACTGCCGCAACGCCAATCTCCCAGACGCCCAGAATTGGGTTTGTACCGGATCGAGTGCAGAGAACCTTTACACTTGCGACGTTCCGCCTGAGATCATTGAAAGTACCGGTCGCGATGACGGCTATGAAGGGGACGTTTTACGCTCTGTGCAGTCCGAATGTCGCTATCGCTGCAGCCGTGATAATCCTGCTCAATGTGCCAGGGTTTTTGGAAGCAGCGATGCTTGCTCCAAGACCAGCGTTGGTGCCAACCCGTCGATGTGTGATGGTGGCACTTGTAGTACTGATGCTTGTATTTCAAACCCACTGCTCAAGTCTTCAGTTGATTGCAACTCGGCTTGTCGTGGTGAAGAGTGCACAAGCGTGTGTGAAGACCTAATTGGGGACGCCGCAGCGTGTGCTTCAAGATGTACCGCCAGCAGCGGTTCCTGCATCGATGTTTGCCAGGCGATTTCCAAGACCGACCAGTGCGCTTGGGCTTGCTCGTCCGAGTGGAACTGCCAGCAAAAGTGTGAAGGCTATCTATACGACAGCCAGATGTGTGCTCAGGTCTGTGCTGCAGGTGGTGGCGCTGCATGCCGTACAGCTTGTACCACCCAATTTAAGAACCAGGACTTCCTGTGTAGCATGATTTGTGACACACAGTTTGACTGCACTGATCGCTGTATCGCCGAATTTGGGGGTGCCACATACAGGTGCTTGGCTCCAGGCGGAGACCCCAGCAACGCTGGCTGTATGCAGCCGCCTCCAACGACCTTCTGCCCCAAGAATGGCCCCAAGATTCTTGACACTGAGATAGCCGACCAGTGGTTGCTGTCCTGGATGCAAGGTGGTTGGGATGGTCATCCTAATTGGGACCCCAGATGGAAGAACCTGCCTTTAGGCCCCTCGCAAGAAGATTTCATGGCTCGTGAAACAGCCAGAAACAAAGTCTTTGAGCAGCTCTTCATCTGCATGGCAACGATTGGTGCCGACCAAGTCCTTTGTGGTAACCAAGAGCAAGGCCTCAAGGCTGCATGGATGGCCTTGGATCCAGAGGGAGAAAACGCCGACCAATCCGAGCAGTTCCTAAGGGATGACGCATATCTTCTGGTTGTCGTCGTATCTGACGAGGACGACTGTTCAGCCCCCGACTATTGTGATCGCGTCGATGCTTTCACCGGTAAGATCATTTATGACACGCCTAACAAACGTACACAGTGCGTTATAGCTGAAGACGTCTCTAGGTGCGCATGTCTGCGTGATGAAAATGGCTGTATGCCCTGGCAGGACCCTGCGAAGGGCGAGTGCGATATCTCCCAGTGCATGAAGGATGGCCAGTTTATCCGTGGCCTTTGTCCGTTGGAGTCCGCGGATGCGTTTGTCAACAAGATCCGCTCCTTGAAGAAGGACCCTGCTCAGGTCGTGTTCGCAGCTATCGCTGGAGACATCATGGTCGACTCTGATGGCGATGTAATAATGACTAACGACCTTTATCAGGTGAACGATGTTGATGCCCTTGTGGACCGTTATTTCACGTGCAAGTGCGACAAATGGGTCCGACGTTCCCCGAAAACTTACGGATGCCTCAGCAGTTATGGTAAAGCCGACCTAGGCCTCAGATACAACCGTACCGCCAGTGCATTTGGCCTTGGAAGGTTTGGACAGCTTGCCAACATCTGTAATGAAGAGGGTATCGGAGGTTCGCTTGAGCAAATCGCCAACTTGGTCGTGCCTTTGTTGACAAAGGTTTGCTTGCCCAGACCAATGGAATGGTCATGTCAGGCAAAGTGCATTTCGTACTTTAACGACTCGGCAAAGTGTGAGGCGGCGTGCTCAGCAATCGATTGCTTCGAGCAGTGTCAGATAGAATTCGATGGTGAGCTTGGGTGCAGTGATATCTGCTCCTCTGGCGAGTCTTTGGATGTATTCAAATACGACGCCAGTGGGACCTGCATGAAAACTGATGCAGGTGGCAACTGTCTGCCTTTGGTACAGGGGCCTGCAACCGATCCGGCGACAGATTACTTCCTGGTGAAAGCTGCTCCAGAATGCGTTTTGTTTGACATGGATCTTGGTGAAAGGCCTGAAAACGCTATTCAGTTTACCACACCACTGGAGTACTCAGATCGAATTGAAATTGTTTACAGGACAAAACCCTTCTACTGCCAAGACCGCTGTAACAGGGTTTTCAAGGACAATCCCGAGTTCTGTAATGAAATCTGTTCACAGGCTCCTGATTACTGTCTTGAAGGTTGTATCAAGGATGCCGAGGCCAACCGATGTGCCTATGTCTGTACAACATCTCCAGCGGAATGCATTCAGCAGTGCGAGTTGTTAAACAGCAGAGGTGCTACCTATGACTGCAATCGCGCGTGCCGGGACAACTGAGTTTCGCGCAACAGATTTACTATCCTCACATTAGCAAGGTGGACTGGACATGTTTAAACAAAGGATGATGCTGTGTCTACTCTTGGCGGTAGGTTTTGTTTGTCCAAGGTTTGTGTACTCCCAGGAAGTCAGCCCTGAGGTCCCTGCCGAAGTTGATCAATCTATTCACGTGGTGGTTGGACCATCGGCCAGAGCTCTTGACCCTGTGGCTATCGCAGATTTTGAATGCTCGTCAGACAAAAGCGTATGTAAGGAAGCCAACAAAGTATTAGATCGTGATCTGACTCTGTCGGGCTTTTTCAAGATTCTTGACCGAAGCTCCTTTTTAGGCGACCCATCAGCAGAAGGTCTAGGTGCGCCGGTTTGGAGTTCTTGGTTTAATATCGGCGCACACTACCTCATCAAAGGCGAGATTACCGCAAAGGGCAAAGCCTACAATTGTGAGTTCAGGCTTTATAACATCAATGACAAGAAGTTCGTGTCAGTCAAGGGCGAATCCCAATACGCTGTCCCCAAGGAGGGGCTACGTAGGGCGGTCCACACCTTTGCAAATGGCGTAATTGAAGCGATAACTGGTAGCCCTGGAATATTTGGCTCTAGAATCTTGGTTACACGCAAGAAATCAAACAATGAACGTGTCATTGAATCCATGGAAATGGACGGCGCTGGCCTGACGACTCAGGTTGCAAATGGCTCTATCAACATGTTTCCAAGGTCTTCTCGTAAAGGGATTCTGTATACCTCCTATCTGTCAGGTATTCCCCAGCTTTATGTGGGTAAAAAGCGTATCACCAACGATGATCGCGAATATCGTGGGGCCGAGTTTTCGCCAAATGGGAAAAAAATTGTGGCCTCCGTTGATATCGATGGCCAGTCTGACCTGGTCATCCTTGACGGTGAAACTGGCAAAGAGGAACTGCGCTTGACAGACAGCGAGTGGGATGAAGTCTCTCCCTCGTGGTCTCCTGATGGCTCTAAAATTGTTTTTGTCTCTTCCAAAAATGGGCATCCCCAGGTTCATATCATAAACGCCGATGGCACCGGTGAACGCCGCCTGACTATGGCCGGAAAATACAACGTTAACCCAAGATTTGGACCCAAAGGCTTGATTGTTTTTGCTGGAATGGACGAGTTTGTCTTGGACCTTTTCACAGTCGACCTTAGTGGAAACATGACTCGTTTAACGCAAGGCCAAGGCAGCAACAAGGACCCATGCTGGTCTCCTGATGGGCGCTATCTTGCATTTGTTTCTGATAGGGCAGGCAAGTGGAAGGTTTGGATCATGACTCAAGACGGAAGATACCAGTTTCCGATCACAGACAAGGTTGATACCTGGGCCCAAATTGATTGGCGTTAGCTGCTAAGCCAGGAAATTCTGATTTTTAGCATAACTGTTCAACGTTCGTTTCGGGTTATCATCAGGTTATGAAGGCCGAGTCAGCATCTTCAAAGAAACCAAAGAAAAAAAGACGCGGTGACCGTATATTTGTGAAGTTCTTGAAACGCACTTGGCAACTTATTGTGGCCACTGCCAGACGCTTTTTCGATTCCAGGAGTCTGGATCACGCTGGTGCGTTGTCGTTTTTTCTGCTTTTATCACTTGCTCCACTTACTATCTTGCTTGTTTCAGCAGCTGGATATGTAGCCTATTTTCTTGGTCCGGAGTCAGATTTCATCGAATCTGTGACCTCTCAGCTGGTCTTAGCAGTTCACAAAATCTATCCAATTGAGGGGGAGCGCGTTCAAAGCTTGATTAAAGGCCTTATAAAAAGGCGAAATCAAGCTGGGTTTTGGGGTTTTGTCGTTTTAATTGTTGGTGCGTCAATGGCTTTTGGCTCTTTGGAAAATGCCATTAGAAGCGTTTTCCAGGTTGAAAAAAGTAGGCGCTATATCGTCTCAAGGGCGATTTTC
>Ga0123335_1003657_pt1 | contig 21084 bp, 17 predicted proteins | sample BiotimSIPDNA_2_FD_89707 | JGI IMG/M metagenome (GOLD analysis project Ga0123335, IMG submission 89707) | Anaerobic biogas reactor microbial communites from Washington, USA - Biogas_R2 time_0 SIP DNA | ecosystem: Engineered > Bioreactor > Anaerobic > Unclassified | place: Washington, USA...
ATAATTATGGCGAACCCGTATGGGTAGATGGCACCCCCGGTCATTGGACCAGAACTTGTCCGATTTGTTCACATGTTGTCGAGATTGAAGATGCCAATCTTCCCGCAACTATACACTTCAACACCAACGGCGGCAGTGATATTGAGGATTATGAGGGTTATGCATTAGACCTCGTAGATTTAAGTGCGTTTAAGCCCGCCAAACCCGGATATGTTTTTGAGGGCTGGTATTACGATGCCGATTTAACATCCGAAGCTGATGATTCGTTCTTTCTCTTTTTCCCTAAGCAAACTCTCTACGCCAAGTACAGTGTTGCAAGCAGCGCCCCGAGCAGCGTGCCCTTCTTCCCGCTTCCCATACTCCCGCCAAACCCCAACTATTCCACACTGAACTTCCGCGCCAACGGAGGCGCGGCTATCGACCCGATAACTCTCCCCACCGGCACCACCGTTCAGCTGGAGCAGTATGCCCCCGTCCGTGACGGATATGAGTTCAAGGGCTGGTGCAGGGATGAGGCACTGACGAGGACTGTCACCAAAGTTCAGGTCATCGACCCGAACACAGTCGTTTATGCCAGGTGGAGCCCGGTCGGGTGACTTGGCTTATCAGGATAAGTCTTCTATATATTATAATTATATTATAATTGCCTGTCTTCGATAGGCGGCAATCGCCCGGCCGCCTGTTGAATCCGCCTTGTCTTCGGAATACAATCCGCCGGAAGGATTATCACATCCTCCCGGCGGTTTTTATATTTTTATATATATGTCCGCGTGTTCGCGGCTTATATATGTCCGCGTATATGTCCGCGTGTTCACGGCGCGCCGATATCCGGCGCTTTATTCGTCCGCGGGGAATTCACTCCCCGGGATGCCGCGCTTCAGCAGCGAAGTGAGCGGTTTGTCGAACAGCTTCACAAACAGCTTCGTCAGAAAGAAACTGCCCACGGCGACTATGATTACGCCCTCGCGCACCCCTCTCAGTTCGCCGAAGAAGATGAAGGAGAGCAGAACAGCCAGCCCCACGTAGCAGATGTCGAAAATCCACTTCACGGCGTCAATATTGCCCTTCGTCATATCGGTGATCATCGCGACTAAGGAATCGTCGGCGGTCTTTACTATAACAACGCCTTTGTCGTTATCGCCGGCGATATTATAAAGCGTCCTTTCCGAAGACGCTGAACATAAGGCTGCCCAAGACCATCAGCAGCTTCTGCGGATAGGTCTCCGAAGGGATCTGCCGTATCGCCAGAAAAAACAGATCGGATGTCACGCCGTATATCACCGCAAGCCCCGCCTGCCAGAGCTGTATCGGCTTGAACCGCCGCCCGAGAATCACAGCCTGCAGAAGCATCAGCGCTATGCTGGTGAATATCACGCAGGTGCCCGTGGTCAGTCCGGTTTTCAGCGACAGAACCACGCCCGCCGAGGCGGTCGTCACGCCGCCGATAGCGCCGTTCCTTCCGAAAGCCAGGCTTATGCCCGACAACACCGCTCCCGCAGCCATCATTATGAACCGTCTCCGGTACTCGGTTTTGCTCATACGCACAATTGTCCGTCCGTTTTTGTATTTTCAATTTATTCTACACCATATGCCGCGAAAAAGCAATAGCGCACGCGGAATTCGGGCGATACCGGCTATAAAATTTAACGCCGATGACTGTTATACATATATATTTATGTGCATGTGCATAAACAGCCGCTCCGGACATGGGGAAAAGGCAAATAAAATTTATATTTTTCATGTATTGCAATATTCGGAAACCTGTGTTATAATACAGTAAATCAGTATGTGCGGCGATAATTATCGCGAGATTTTTCGATTATGCGCACCTGCTGAAATCTGAAACATGAGGTGATGTCATATGGCAAACGCAGCCGATAAGGTACTGGGTCAGTTTACCCAGGAAGTTGAGGAGAAGAAGGTTTACGCCTCCAAGAAGATCAAGGTCGGTATCATAGGTACCGGCTGGATCGCAGAGTCGCATATTCAGAGCTACAAGAGACAGCCCGACGTTGAGGTTGTCGCCGCAGCCGATCTGATTCCCGGCAAGGCCGAAGCCTTCATGAAGAAATTCGAGGTCGAGGGCGTTAATTTCTATCCGTCTCACAAGGAGATGATAGACAATGAGGAGCTGGACTGCGTAAGCGTCTGCACCTATAACGCAACTCACGCCGAGTGTACAATCTACGCTCTGGAGCACGGCGTTAACGTCCTGCTCGAGAAGCCGATGTGTGTAACAATTGAGGAAGCCGCGGACATCTGCCGCGCTGAGAAGAAGTCGGGCAAGGTTCTGTCCATCGGTTTCCAGCCGAGATTTGACGCCAACATGCAGATGATCAAGAAGATCGTCCAGAGCGGCGCACTCGGCGAAGTTTACTACATCCAGACCGGCGGCGGCCGCCGCCGCGGCATCCCGAACAGCACCTTCATCGAGAAGAAGACCGCTGGCATCGGCGCCCTGGGCGACATCGGCTGCTACTCTCTCGATATGGTTCTCAACGCCATCGGCTATCCGAAGCCGCTGACCATTTCGGGCTACAAGAGCGACTTCTTCGGCAAGAGCCTTGAGTATTCTCTCCCCGAGAATGCCAACAGATTCTCGGTTGACGACTTCGCGGCGGCATTCATCCGTCTCGAGGGCGGCATTATCCTTGACTTCCGTATCGCATGGGCCATGCACATCGACACCCCCGGTGATACCATAATCCTCGGCAAGAAGGCCGGTCTGCGCATCCCGTCCACCGACTGCTGGAACGGCACCGTCGGCGGCCCGATGACTCTCTACACCGACCTTGCGGGCGAGCGCGTTGAGACGGTAATTCCGATTATCCAGAACAAGGGTCCGGGTCTCTTCGACAAGAAGATCCGCTCCTTCCTGGACGCAAGCATCAACGGCGGTCCGTCCCCCGTTCCCTCCAGCCAGATTATAATCAACCAGGCTATCATCGACGGTATCTGCAAATCCGCAGAGCTCGGCCGCGAAATCGAGATCAAGATCCCCAAGATTTAAGTTTCTCCAATCGGCACAATGCCGGAACAGATTTATTTCAGAGAACAGAGGCGGGATCACGATAACCGACGGTAAACGTATGCACCCGGTACCTTTTCGGGACCGCGCGTATACCGCGCCGCATTGAAAAATGCATAAGAATGAGCGAACCCCCGATTTTTTCGGGGGTTCGCTTTATTGTGAGACGAAGTTTGTTATCGCGCTCACTCGGCTATGGTTTTCATCAGATCAAAATAGGTTGACGGCATGTGGGCGGTGAACGCCAGCGGAACCGTGCCGCTCTGTGGTTCCATGCCGCCGAAGAGATTTAGTATGGGGTAAAGACTGCTCTCGGGGCTTATTGTCGCCATCGCCGCCTGGCTCAGCGCCGCGGCGCCGGTTATCGCCAGATTCTGAGCTTCGCTCAGCCCCGACAGCGAGGCGGCAAGTATCTGCATGACATTGTAAACGGTCATTCCGACATCGGCTTCGGCGGCGCCCGTGGATACGAGCGAATACTTTATATTGTAATAGGTGTCAAGGTCGGGCGCCAGCGTTATCATCGGCTCAAAGCCGTCTCTCACCTTTTCGGCAAGACCGTCCGGGTCGGGAAGGATTATGTCGACGCCCGCTCTGCCGTAGCCCCAGTCCATGGGCGGAAGCATTGTAACTATGTCGGCGGGGTTGATGAAGTTGAAGATGTTTGCGCACTTAAACGCCTCGCTGTCACCCCGGCAGGTGGTGGGGGTGGCGAAGGTGTAGCTGCGCACATTCTCGCTGCCGGCTTCGGCGTTGAGCAGCACGCCCAAGAGGTTGGCGCATGCCGCGCCCCTGGAATGGCCGGTGAGTATATAGACAGGATTGTCCTTCGGCTTCGGGAAGCCCTCCTGTTCCAGCTGCAGGCGCTTGATCTCGGCGAGCACGTTCTGAGCCGTCATGAGGAAGTTCACCGCGTATTCGCTGTCGGTCTCCCGCTTGCCGTCGCTCTCGGGGATCACGTCGAAATTTGAGTACCACTCGGCGGCGTTGGTGCCGCGTATCGATACCAGAATCGCCGGGCGCACGCTGCCGTCGTCCAGATTCACCGTACCGCTTCCCACAGTGAAGGCGCAGGTGTGGGAGGCGTCCGAATTATCCTTGTCGTAATTGACCTGGGATGCAACATTGAAGCCCGCCGTGCCGAAAAACGACGCCGAACCGCCGGCTCCTCCGTTGGCGGCAACAGCTAACAGCTTCACCGCCAGGGGATATGACAGCTCGCCCGGGTCGGCGGGCACAACAAGCGCTCCCACGCCCAGGGTCTGCGCGTCGCCGAGCGACGCCGCGTCGAAGGATATGCCGGGGGTCGACGGCTTCGGAGCTTCGGGAGCTGTTTCCTTTGTGGTAACGGGGGCGGCGGTGGTTTCGGGCGTTGTATCCTGCGGGGCGGAAGCGTCGGTCATTTCTTCGGTGACCTCATTGCCGGTATTCGATTTTCCGCAGCCGGTGATAAGGGCCGCAAGCATCGCCGCCGCCAGAATGAAGGCGGTCCAGCCGCGTATGCGTTGGCATGTGTTTGTGTTTGTATTTGCGCGTCGGTGCATCGGTTATTTCCTCCGTAATCGGTAGATTTACTTCCATATATATATAATATCACCGCTCCGTGACATATAATATCACCGCTCCGTGACATATAATATCATCACTCCGTGACATATAATATCATCACTCCGTGTCGATATTATGGTGATTGTTTGTATAATAGGTGAATATGTGAAGTCCCGCCGGTTTCATATCAAATCAGCGGCTTTGACTTCAATCCGCGAATCCGCGCTTGCCAAGACAACTTTCTTCATTACTCGATTGCGCCGGCGGGTGAATTATGTTATAATGTTTTCATATAAAAGCAACAGGGGGTAATCTTATGATATTTAAGGCAAAATTCTCCGCGGCGCTCTGTCTGCTGCTGGCGGCGCTGACCGTGATAACGGCGGCCGGCTGCTCGGGTGGAGGAGGTTCCGCCAAGGTCACAGCCGCGGCAGTCTCCGAAGCTGAAACCGAAGCCGAAATCACAACAACCGGTGAGACGCCCGACATACCCGACGCCGACTTTGAGGGCGCGGGATTCAACATCCTCTATCCTCAGTGGGCGCTTTACAATCACTACTACTTCGCCGAGGAAGCCGACGGCGACGCTGTAAACGACGCCCTGTTCGAGCGCATGACCAAGATCGAGGAACAGTTAAATATCGATGTCACCACCGAGCTGACGGATAACGCCGGCAAGATACTGCCCGCGGTTCAGCGCACCGTGCTGTCGGGGGATGATGTCTATAACCTTACCCTGACCCACTGCGCCACCTCGCTTGTAAGCTATGTCTCGGAACGGCTGGTGCTCAACTGGAACGATATCCCCCACATCGACATGGAAAAGTCCTGGTGGAATCAGTATATACGCGACTCCATGGAGATCTCGGGGATACTGCCCTTCAACGCCAACAGTTTTATTCTGCCCGATGTGAACTCGATCTTCTTCAATTATGAGCTGCTGGAGGCTTTCAGCCTTGAAAAGCCCTACGACCTGGTGCTTGAGGGCAGGTGGACCTGGGACGTGCTCACCGAAATGGCGGAACAGGTCTCTGCCGACATCAACGGCGACGGCGTGTTCGACGAGAACGACCGTTACGGCTTCATGTTCGAGAATGACTGGCAGCCCGGCTCCTTCCCCACCGCCGCCGGTCAGTTCTGCATCCGCACCGACAAGGAGGGCGTACCCTATTTCGCCCTTGACGAGACAATAATGACCGGCCTCTGCGATAAACTCGCAAAACTCATGCACGGCGGCAACGCCGCCTTCACCTGGCCCTATTCGCAGGCTACCGACCCCAACGCCGGCGGCTCGCCTCCCGTCTCATTCAACGAAGGCCGCGCTCTCTTCTACTATGTGCCCCTCAGTCTTGCCGCCCGCTTCCGCGAGAACGAAGCCGACTTCGGCATAATCCCGGTCCCCAAGTATGACGAGGCGCAGAATGAGTATTATACGCTCAACTGGTCGGGCTTCATGTGCGTGCCCGCCTCGGCGAAGAACCAAGACCTGGCGGGTATGACGGTGGAGCTGCTGGGTTACTACAATCAGCAGATCTTCATGCCCGTGTTCTATGATATTCTTCTCGGTCAGAAGGTTTCCCGGGATGAGGATTCGATTGCGATGCTGGATATCATCTTCGACCACGCCGTATATGACCTGGGGATAAACCTTGGCGTCGACTTTTACTGCATCATAAGAAACGTCGTCACCAGTTCGAAGCCCACATACGCCTCATATATCGAGTCAAAAATGAATGTCCTGCAGAATCACATCGACAAATATCACAAGGCTCATCTGGAGTTTAACGCTTAAATTTATTCCGTAAGCCGTGGCGGTGCGGCCGGCAAAGTGAAACTTTTGTTAAATATTCTTCAATATCCCATTGCGCCGGCGGTCGATTTATGCTACACTGTCGCTAACCAAATATGCAACGGGAGGTTACAAAATGACATTTTCAGCGAAATTCTCCGCAGCGCTCTGTCTGCTGCTGGCAGCGCTTATCCTGATAACGGCGGTCGGCTGCTCGGGGGGAGACGGCGGCTCCGCCAAAGTCACCACCGCGGCAGCTTCCGAGACCGAAGCCGAAACCACCACGCCCGGCGAGGTTCCCGACATACCCGACACCGACTTTGAGGGCGCGGTTTTCAACATCCTATATCCCCGGTGGTCGCTTTACAATCACTACTATTTCGCCGAGGAGGCCGACGGCGATGTGGTGAACGATGCTCTCTTTGAGCGCATGAGCAAAATAGAGGAACAGTTAAACATCGATGTCACCACCGAGGCGGTAGCTTACATCGGCGATGTGCTTCCCGCGGTTCAGCGCACGGTGCTTGCGGGCGACGCGGTCTATGACCTGGCACTGACCCACTGCGCCACCTCGCTGGTAAGCTATGTCTCGGAACGGCTGGTGCTGAACTGGAACGACCTGCCCTATGTCGACATGGACAAGTCCTGGTGGAACCAGTACATGCACGAATCCATGGAGATTGCCGGGGTGCTGCCCTTCAACGCCAACTGCTTCATCCTGCCCGACGTGAACTCCATCTTCTTCAACTACGAACTGCTGGAGGCTTACAAACTCGAAAAGCCCTATGACCTGGTGCTTGAGGGCAAATGGACCTGGGATGTGCTTGCCTCCATGGCGGAACAGGTCTCTGCCGACATCAACGGCGACGGCAAGTTCGACGAGAAAGACCAGTACGGCTTCATGTTTGAGAAGGGCTGGCAGACCGGTTCCTTCCCCACCGCCGCCGGTCAGTTCTGCATCCGCACCGACAAGGACGGAGTACCCTATTTCGCCCTTGACCCGACGGTCATGACCACCCTCTGCGAGAAGCTGGCAAATCTCATCTTCGGCGGCAACGCCGCCTTCACCTGGCCCTATTCGCAGGCTACCGACCCCAACGCCGGCGGTTCGCCCCCGGTATCCTTCAACGAGGGTCACGCCCTGTTCTACTATGTGCCCCTCAGCCTTGCCGCCCGATTCCGCGAGAACGAAGCCGACTTCGGCATAATCCCGGTTCCCAAGTACGACGAGGCGCAGGATGAATATTACACCCTCAACTGGGCGGGCTTCATGTGCGTGCCCGCCACGGCAAAGGATAAGGATATGGTGGGCATGACGACAGAACTGCTTGGCTACTACAATCAGCAGATTTTCATGCCCGTGTTCTATGACGTGCTTCTCGGACCAAAAGTTTCCCGCGACGAGGATTCGATTGCGATGCTTGACATCATCTTCGAAAACGCGATCTATGACCTGGGCATAAACCTGGGCGGCGACTTCTACAGCATCGTAAACAATGTCGTCACCGACACGAATCCGACCTATGCTTCTTACATCGAATCGAAGATGAATACCCTGCAGAACCTTATCGACAAGTATTACGACGCTCACCTCGAGTTCAATGTGGAGTAATACGATTATATAACAAGACCATAAGCGGCGCTGCTTGCGGGCGGTTGACAGAACCGTCCGCCCGCGGCGCCCTTTTATTATCAAATTCTCATGTTCGTACAGCAAAAGCCGTCATTCTTAATGATTGCAACAATGTTTCATCGTTTCTTCCCCGCCCGTGAAAATAATTAAAATTATTGTTGACACGCCGGCTGCCGCGATGTATACTTATACATAGACACACATAAGCCGCGCCGTCACAATATGCAACGATTTTTCGGAGGTATTTACCATGAAAAAGCTGCTTGCCCTCATTCTTGCCGCGGTGTGCATCTTTGCCGCCGCGTCCGTACCGGTTTACGCCCTGACAGCCAACGGCTCCTGGGGCGAGGTTCCGCTTTACAAGGGCGCCATAACCCTTGACGGTAAGCTGGACGACATCTACAAGGAAGGTCTGAAGCTGAAGACCCTGCCCGGCGCCGAGAACAACTATGCCGACATCTACCTGCTTCACGACGGCGCCGCCCTCTACTGCTTCATCGAAGCCCACAGCACCTATCCTCTCGGCGAATACAACCGCACCCTTGCCGACGCCAACGCCTGGCAGACCACCGGCATCGAGTTCTTCCTCGAATGGTCGAACGCCGCCAAGACCCAGGACGACACCTACAAGTACAAATGCTGGTTCACCGGCGAGTACTGGGGCGCCCTCAAGGGCAAAGCCGGCGACATCGAGCTGAAAGCCGCCGTGGACAAGGCGGCTCAGGTATTCTGTCTCGAATACAAGTGCCCCTTCAAGGACGGCGCCAAGACCGGCTCGGAGATCGGCTTCAACGTGATGCTTGACATCGACAAGACCATGGGCGCGTCCAACGCTCCCACCCGTCTCGTCTATTATATCCTTGACGGTATCGCAAACGACGGTTCCAAGTATAAGAACATCACCCTCTCCGCCAAAGAGATCGCCCTTAAGGTCGAGACTGCCGCGGCAGCAGCAGAGGCGAAACCCGCCGCGGAGGCGAAGCCTGCCGCCGCTCAGACCTTCGACCCCGCCGCCGTCTTCATGGCAGCCGCCCTCCTCTCGGGCGCGGCACTTGTCATAAAGAAGAAAAAGTAAGCACACCGCGGATCCGCGTTGTTTTCGGCGCGCGGTTCATGGTTGTGCGGCACGCGTATATACGCGAGCCATGCAAAGAAAACAGGGCAGTACGCGCATTTTTATACATATTTAACGAAATTGTGATGAATTTGTTAAATAGTATTGACTTTACTCTCTTAATGTGCTAAAATGAGCCTGTCCGGGAAAGGCTCGGACAATGTAACCTGACCTGAGAGGTAAGTATTATGAAAAGAATTGCTGCAATAGCGCTGGTTCTGCTCATGGTATTGACAATGGCAGTAACCGTATCTGCGCTTCCCGAAAAGCGTATCCCGATAACCGTCTACACCAACGCCCCCAAGCTTGACGGCATCGTCAATGAGGGCGAATGGGACGCCGAGAACGCGATTGTTATGAGCGCCGACAACTGCGCCCCCTGGCAGGGCGAGATCGACAACGCCATAACCTTCTATTACAGCTGGGACGACACGGGACTTTATCTCGCCGCCAAGGTTATTGACGACGACGTGGTTCAGCCCGAGAGCATCTCCGAAGTTTACGGCAAGGACGCCTTCCAGATAGCCCTCGATCCCGGCGGGCTCATCGGCGCCAAGGGCGGCGGAGGCGGAATGTTCTACTCCATAGGTCTGATGAAGGACGGCAAACTGGGCGCGGTTTATCATCCCTACGGCGGAGCCGCCGAGGAATTCAAGTACACCGGCGCCGGCCGCATTACCGACAAGGGCTGGGAGTTCGAGATGCAGATCCCCTGGACCTCCATCGAGATCCTCGCCAAGGACGGCTATGAGTGGAAGCACAAGTCGGGCGAAACGATAAACGCCATCATCTGCATGCTTGACCGCGACAGCGGCGGGGCGGAGAACAACTACTGGAAGACGGCTCTCGCCGGCTTCGAGTCCTCCTTCAAGCCCGCCGACTACGCGCTTGAGCTTAAACTCTCCTCCGAGTTCGCTCCCTCACTCATCGTGACCACGGCAAAAGCCGAGACCGCGGCTAAGGCAGCGGCAAAGCCCGCCGCGGCCGCACAGACCTACGACCCGGTGGCGGCACTCGCGGTATGCGCCGCCGCATCCTGCGCGGCAATATTCCTGGTGAGCAGGAAGAAAAAATAACAAACCCCTTTCTTCATAACCTCCTTACTCTTTTTGAGGCAGCCGGATGTGTTTTCGCATCCGGCTGTCCCTTTTGCGGAGGGCGCGAGTGTTTGAGTACGGTATATCTCTTTCCTGACAATCGCCCGCAGTGATATTCGCGCCGATTTGCGCCGACCCGTTTCATTCACGGGTAAAATACGCATAAATACACGGAAAAGCTATTGAATTTATCTGCCGGATGTGGTATAATCCTGAATCGTTACAATAGCCTATAATAGCCGAAGAGTCGACCGAAATCAGCGCGGCGCGGCTTTTGCCGCTTTTTAACATTTAACATGAAAAAGATACTTCTCATCCCCGTGGGCGGCACCATCTGCGCCGCCGTGAACGAGCGGGGAACCCTTTCGGTGGCACGGGGCACCGAAAGCCGGCTGGCAATGAATTTTGCCGCCTCAGACTCGCCCCGGGCGGGAGACGTCAGGTTTGATATAACCGATAATCAGGGTATTCTAAGCGAAAACATGACGGTCGCCCTCTGGAACAGCATCATCGCGCTCTATCGCGACAAAACAGAAGGCAAAGCCTATGACGGCGTGATTATAGCCCACGGCACCGACACGCTGGCGTACACCGCCGCGCTTTTCTCGCTGCTGCTCGCGGGCACCGATATTCCCGTATTTTTCGTCTCGGCAAACGCCCCCCTCGATTCGCCCCGCACCAACGGAAACGCCAACTTCCGCTGCGCCGCCGAGTGCATATGCGATGGCATAGCTCCCGGCGTCTACGCCGTCTACCGGAATATCTCCGACGGGCGCATGTATCTGCACGCCGCCTCAAAGCTCAGACAGTGCGGCGACTACTCGGCGGATTTCTTCAGCGACTCCGCCATAGACATCACCGGCGGCATCGGCGGACTTGAAAACAAGACAGCCGGTCTTGCCCGGCCGCCCTGTTCCCCGGTTGAGGGGCGCTCAAACCTTGTCAAAGCCGCGGAAAAGGGGCTTACAGACTGCGTATTGATGATCCGACCCTATGTGGGCATCAACTACGCCGCCTACGATTACCGAAAGTTCAAAGCCGTTCTCCACGGCGCGTACCATTCTGGAACGGCATGTTCCGGCAGCGGTACAGACTATGATTCATCATCGATTCGGTATCTTCTCGACCGCTGCGCCGAAGCGGGAACCGATGTTTATCTCACGCCCGCGCGGCTCACCGGCGGCGTTTACGACACGGTGCGCGTAATAGCCAAACATCCCCATCCCCCGTTGTTTCTATACGGCGATACCCTCGAACTTGCCTACGCCAAGCTGCTGCTTTTATATTCATAAGGGGCGCAGCCTCCGACACAAGACAATAATCCACGAAGGACGACAGAAAATATGAACTATCGCGAAATGAACCCGTCACAGCTTGCCTCCGAGCTCGAGGGGCTCCGCAAAAAATACGAAGATTACAAGGCTTTAGGGCTGAAACTGGACATGTCCCGGGGCAAGCCCGACTCCGAACAGCTTGATCTGAGCCAGGGTATGTTAAATATCGTCTCCGACCCGGCGGAGTGCGTCTCCGAGAACGGCTTCGACTGCCGCAACTACGGTCTGATGGACGGCATTCCCGAGAGCAAGCGGCTCTTTTCCGAGCTGCTGGACATCCCCGCCGACAACATGATAGTCTGCGGCAACTCGTCGCTCAATCTCATGTATGACGCCGTCGCCCGCGCCATGATCTACGGAGTGTACACAAAGAACGGCTGCAAGCCCTGGTTCGGGCAGAATGTGAAGTTCATCTGCCCCGTGCCCGGCTATGACCGCCATTTCGGCATCTGCGAATCGCTTGGGATCGGCATGATAAACGTCGACATGACCGAAACCGGCCCCGACATGGACGCGGTGGAGGCGCTGGTTGCCGATGACGCAAGCATCAAGGGCATCTGGGTGGTGCCCAAGTACTCCAACCCCTGCGGAACCACCTGTTCCGACGAGACGGTTCGCCGCCTCGCGGGGCTTAAGCCCGCCGCCCCCGACTTCCGCATATTCTGGGACAACGCCTATATAATCCACGATATCTACGAGAAGAGCGACCCGCTGCTGAACCTCTTTACCGAGGCGGCGCGAATGGGCAACCCCGACATGCCGCTGATATTCTTCTCCACCTCGAAGATAACCTTCCCCGGCGCGGGCGTGGCGCTTGTCGCCGCCTCCGACAACAACATAAATCAGTTCAAGTCGGTGATGAAATATCAGACTATCGGATTTGACAAGTTAAATCAAATACGCCACGTCAAGTTCTTCAAAAACGCCGGCCGCATCCGCGAGCATATGAAGCTCCACGCCGCTCTGCTACGCCCCAAGTTCGACGCGGTGCTTGCCGCCTTCGAGCGTGAATTGAAGCCCGTGGGCGTGGGCGAGTGGTTTGCCCCCCGCGGCGGCTACTTCATCAGCCTTAATCTGCCCGACGGAACCGCCAGGCGCACCTTTGACCTCTGCAACGGGCTGGGTCTGAAGCTCACCGACGCCGGCGCCACCTTCCCCTACGGAAAGGACCCGCTGGATCGCAATCTCCGGATAGCTCCCAGCTATCCCGCCCTCCCCGAGCTTGAAAAGGCTTCCGCCGTCCTCTGCCTCTGCGCGAAGATTGCCGCTGTTGAGAAGGCGCTGGCGTGTTAGGTATTAGGCATTAGGTATTAGGCGGCAGGCGGCAGGCGGCAAGCGGTAAATTCGGCGGCGCGAACGGTCAGGGCGCGGCATTCAGTCGCGAAAAGCCGCGCGCCGGGCAGTAATAAACCTTTGCTTGCAATAAACCGGAGTTTGCCGCGAAAACGTGCCCCCGCTCTGCCGACGCACAGCCTGTTTCGCCGGACACCACGATATATAATTAACTCAAACCCACCCTGCGGCGGATGAGGCTATGTGCCGCGTCCGCCGTTGTGCTTTTATTGCGATATTTAATAATCCGGAGGATTTAGAAATGCTGTTTCAGTTTTTAGGAACCGCCGCCGCCGAGGGAGTTCCCGCCCTCTTCTGCAACTGCGACACCTGCACCCGCTCCCGCCGTGACGGCGGACGCGCCGTCCGCACCCGCTCCCAGGCGATAATCGACAACCGTCTGCTCATAGACTTCCCCGCCGACACCTACGGACATGTGCTGAAAAACGGGATTGACCTCATCGGAGTGTCCGGCTGTCTCATAACTCACCGCCATGCCGACCACCTCTACCCAACCGACATCGACATGCTCCGCCAGGGCTATTCTCACCTGCCCGAGGGCTATCACCTCACCTTCTGCGGCTCGGCTGCCGTGGGCGAGTTTATCACACCCCGCATATCCGGCGCTCTGGAGAAGGCGGGCACATGTTCATTCAAGGAAGTGGCGCCCTTCGAGGTCTTTGAGGTGTCGGGCTATACCGTCACCGCCCTCCCCGCCCTTCACGACAAGAACTCCGGTCCTCTTTTCTATGACATCACCGACGGCGAAAAGCGGGTTCTATACGCCCATGACACCCACTTTTTCGGGGATGAAGTCTGGGAGTATCTGACAAAGAATCCCCGCCGCTACGACATGGTGTCTCTCGACTGCACAAACGCCTGCCTCCCCCTGACCTACATCGGACATATGGGGCTTGAGGAGAATGTGAAGGTCAAAAACCGCCTGCTTGAAATCGGATGCGCCGACAGCGATACGCACTTCATCTGCAACCACTTTTCCCACAACGGCATCAACGTCCACTATGACGACTTTGTGCCCCTGGCTTTAGCGCAAGGCTTCTCGGTCTCCTACGACGGCATGAAGGTGGTCGTGTAAATAAAGCTTCTGACCGCCAAACACCGAAATCCGACTGTAAAAAAGGAGAGTATATGAAACGGTTCGCTTCGCTCACGCTTATATTTGCCCTGCTTATGACATTCGCCCTGTGCTTTGCCGCCTGCGGCGGCGGAAGCGGCACACCGGGCGCGGAAGACACAAACGCCGCGGACGGCGGGGGTGACACGGCAGCCACAGCCGTGACGGATACCGAAATCACCCTTGAAGTGCCCGAGTCGCTGGACTATGAGGGCGCCGATTTCACGGTGCTCGCCTGCGACGAGGATGTGCCCTACACCTACTTCGAGTTCGTGGAGGAGCAGGACGGCGACATAATGAACGACGCCGTCTATGAGCGCAACCGCCTCGCCGAAGAGTATCTGAATGTAAAGATAGGCGTGAAGAACGTCAAGGGAATCGACACCTATCAGCCGGTCAGCGCCGTGGTGCAGGCGGGCGACAGCGATTACGACATGGTGTCTCCCCATCTGTTGAAATCCATCTCCGAGCTGGTGGCAACCGGCTATGTGCTTGACCTCGGCAAGGTCGGGCACCTCAACTTCACCGCCCCCTGGTGGAACAGCTCTTTCACCGACAGCCTGTCTATAAAGGGACGCCTTTTCTTTGCCTCGGGGGATATGATCGTCCCCAACGTCCGGGTCATCGTCTTCAACAAGCTGCTCCTTGAAGCCGCCGGGCTGGGCGGCATCTACGACGACGTGAGCGGCGGCAAATGGACCCTCGACCGGCTGGGCGAATACACTAAGGACGCCATTGCCGACACTGACGGCGACGGGGTCATAGGAGAGAACGACCGCCACGCCTTCGCCGACCTCGCAAACACGGGGCTGGTCACCTCCGCCATAAACGGCTGCGGCGAGATGTTCGTCCGCTCGGACGGCGACAGCTACATCCTGACCCTCGACAGCCCGAAAATGGTGAGCATTACCGAAAAGCTGTATAACTACCTCTATCGGGACGGCGACACAAAGATAACTAACAACCACTTCATGAACGGAAACGTCTATTTCGGCTGTCAGGTGCTGCTGAAGCTGCAGGGGCTGCGCGCCAGCGACGTGGATTTCGGCATTATCCCCTTCCCCATGTACGACGAGAGCCAGGGCGAATATTATTCCACCGTCTGGAACACCCTCGTCTGCATTCCCGTCTGCGCAAAGGACGCCGACATGAGCGGCGCGGTCATGGAAACCCTCGCCTATTATTCGGCTTCCACCCTCATGCCCGCCTACTATGACGCCCTGCTTGACAGCAAGTTCGCCCGGGATACCAATTCACTCCACATGCTGGACATCATCTTTGACGGCCTGGTCTACGACATGGGTCTCTACTTCGACAACTTCATGGGCTATTACAGCTCGGTGGGCACTCTGCTCAAAAACAAGGACACCAACCTCGCCTCCCACTTCGCCGCGAACGAACCCAAATACCGCGCCCATTACGACGAAATCTTCGACTCGGTGAAATAACGGAGAATAATGCACATGAAAAAGCTAACATCGATTATTCTGCTCCTCGCCCTGCTGCTGACCTGTACTGCATGCGGCGGCGACACTGACAGCGGCACACCCGACGCAGACATTTCCCCTGAAAGCGGAGAAGCGGCGCGGGATACAACAGCCGCCGAACCCGAATCCACGGCGTTAAAGGACAACCTGCCCGACGGCCTTGACTTCAGCGGCAAAAAGGTGACCTTCCTCTACCGCTCGGAACTGCTTGAAGAATTCTACACGGAGGAAGCCACCGGCGACATCGTGGAGGACGCGATTTATCAGAGCATCCTCTCGGTTGAGGAGCGGCTCGGCGCCGAAATCGTCTGCAACGCCCAGCCGGGACACATGCTCGCCGCCCGCGCCCCCTACAAGAAGTATATCGTCAACTCTATAATGGCGGACGATGATTCCTTCGACTGGGCGGATGTTATGATAGCCAACGCCGGCCAGTATATGCAGGACGGCTACTGCATGAATCTGCTGGGACATAAGTATCTCGACTTTGAAATGCCCTGGTATGCCGGCGGACTTGAGGACTCGATGGCGCTCTACGGCAAGCTCTGCTTCCTCACCGGCTCCGTGTCTCTCGGCTCGCTGAAAAACACCTACTGCATCTATTTCAACCCCCAGACCGCCGAGAATTACGGCATCGGCGACCTGTACGCCATAGTGGACGCCGGCGACTGGACGCTGGACAAGGTTATGGAAATCTCCGAAAAGGCGTCTCAGGACGTGAACGGCGACGGCAAATGGGACGGGGAGGACAAGTTAGGCTTCCTCTCCCACAACTACAACCACCTCTACGGCTTCATCGGTTCCTGCGATATCAGAATGTTCGAAAAGGACGCTGACGGAATCTATCGGTACGTTTTCGGCTCGGAGCGGGATGTTTCGGTCTGCGAGAAGCTTTATAAGCTCTTCCACGGCACCCCCGGCGCCTTCGACTGCAATCTATCGGACACCACCGAGTCGGAGGTTCCCGCATTCAACGCCCTGACCGGCAGCTTTATTGAAGGGAATATCCTCATGATGACCGCCCAGCTTGACGAGGCTGTCGCCTACCTGCGTGACATGGACGACCCCTACGGTCTGCTCCCCTTCCCGAAATACGACGACAAGCAGGAGGACTATATCACAATCTCCCGCTGCGCCCACAACTCCTTTATCTTAGCCGCCACCTGCAACGACCCGGACATGGCGGGCGCCGTCATGGAAGCCCTCTCCGCCTCCAACTATGACAAGGTATTCCCGGCATATTTTGAGACCGCCATGAAGGTCAAGTACGCCCGCGACCTTGACTCGGCGCGGATGCTCGACCTGCTTCGCTCATCCACCGTCATGAATTTCGAGTACATCTACAACTATTCCATCGGCAACCCGACCATTGATCTTTTCCTCAGGTATATCCGCACCGAAAATCCCTCCTCCCTCATTGAAGCCTCAAGGGATAAAATCACAGCCACCACCGAAAAATATTTCTCGATAATCGAAGCGCTGGAAATATAGAAGCGGCTCGCCCACACACAAAAGGTATTAACATGACGACAAAACGCATAATTTTCACCGCTCCCGGCGTTGCCGAGTGTGTTCCCGGCACGCTGCGGGATGAGCTGCGTCCCGGCGAGGTGCTGACCGGAACCGAGTTCAGCGCCGTGTCGGCGGGCACCGAATACGACAATCTCATGAACCGCCCCAATGTGCCTCAGGGCTACCCCAAACAGTTGGGCTATTCGGCGTGCGCCAAAGTGCTGGCGGCTGCCGACGATGTAAAAGGCTACCGCCCGGGAGATCGGGTGCTGGTATACCACGGCACCCACAGCGCCAACTGTATCGTGTCGGTGGGCAGCGACCACACCATGCTGACCCCGGTGCTCGAGGGCATCGATCCCCTCGACGCCTCCTTTGTGGTCATAGCCTCCATGGGCGTGGGGGGTATGCGAAAACTGGCGCTGGAGCCGGGCGAATCCTGCATGATTATGGGTCTGGGGCTGCTGGGGATCTTCGCCCTGCAGTTTGCCCGTCTGTCGGGCGCCTGCCCTCTCATCGCCGCCGACCCCAAACCCGAACGCCGCGAAAAGGCTCTGGAGTTCGGCGCGGATTATGCCCTTGACCCCGCCGGACCGGACTTTGCCGAAAAAGTCAAGTCATTAACCGGCGGGAAGGGAGTCAACGGCATAGTGGAGGTCACCGGCGTGTCGGCCGCCATGCATTCGGCTCTCGACTGCGCCGCCCGGATGGGGCGCATCGCACTGCTGGGCTGCACCCGCGTGTCCGAGGGAAGCATCGACTACTATCAGCAGGTTCACCGCCCGGGCGTCAGGCTGATAGGCGCGCACAATTTCATACGCCCGAAGCACGATTCCTACCCCCGGCACTGGACACACCAGGACGACTGCACCGCCATTATGCGCCTTATCCTCGGGGGCAGAATGGCGATCCGGCCGATAATCTCCGAGGTGCGCCCGCCGGAGGATGCGCCCGACGTATACCGCCGTCTGGCAGAGCGCACCCTCCCCCTGGGCGTCGCCTTCGACTGGACGAAATGACGAAACAAGGAAAGGAACGCAAGGATGTCAAGGAAAACCTTCGCCTATCAGCCGAAACCCTTCATTGTCAACGTGATACAGAAGGAGACTCCCGCCGCCGCCATCGCCAACATTCATAACGCCGACCTGCGGGGAGTCACAGCCCACGACCTGCATCTGAACACCCTGAAACCCGAATATCACACCCGGGAGCATCTGAAGCGCATCTGCGACTCCACGCCATATCCCATACTCGCCCTCTACTACCGCTGGGCGGGCTCTCCCTCCGACGAGGAACGGATATCCGCTCAGCTCACCGCCATCGAGGCGGGTGCCGCCGGCGCGGACATCCCCGCCTTCGTCTACGATGAGAACCCCCGGGCTTCGCTTGCCTCGGCGGATCCGGAGAAATATCCCTTCGTGACCGCCAATCCCAACGAGGTGGCAATGGCGCCCGAAACGATTGCCCGTCAGAAGGCGCTTATCGGGAAGATCCACGGTATGGGGGGCGAGGTGCTGATGTCCGCCCACGTGGGGGTTGAACTGAGCCGGGTGCAGGCGGTCTCGCTTGCGCTGGAGCTCCAGTCCCGGGGCGCCGACGTGGTGAAGATAGTCACAACCTGCGCGACCGAGGATCATTTCGCCGAGATGACAGGCACCATCGCCGAGTTGAACAGGATCATGGAGAAGCCCTTCATCTACTTCGCCACCGGCCGCACCGGCAGGCTCACCCGGGTCATAGGTCCCATGCTCGGCGCCTGCCTCTGCTTCTGCAATTTAGAATACGGGGAGCGCTCCACCCCCGACCAGCCGACTGTTGACATGATGTTCGACCTGCTGAACAAATATAAGGGATATTGGTACAATCCGTAAGATTTTCAACGGCAAAAAAGGCTGTTCAGGGATATGAGCTAAATAACGGCTCCCTCAGTCAGCTAGCGCTGACAGCTCCCTCGGAGAGGGAGCCTTAGAGAACGAGCTGGTTGATAGTCAGTCAATAAAGCAGGGCTTACCCAAGCCTCCCTCTCCGAGGGAGGTGGCACGGCGACAGCCGTGTCGGAGGGAGTGAATCCATGACGGGGGGAGTGAATCCGTGACGGGGGAGTGAATCCGTGTCGGAGGGAGTGAATCCGTGACGGAGGGAGTGAAGCAGTGACGGGGGAGTGAATCCGTGACAGGGGAGTGACAACTCCCTCAGTCAGCTAACGCTGACAGCTCCCTCGGAGAGGGAGCCTTAGAGAACGAGCTGGCTGACAGTCAGACAATATAGCAGGACTTACCCAAGCCTCCCTCTCCGAGGGAGGTGGCACGGCGACAGCCGTGTCGGAGGGAGTGCCCCTTGCCGGAGGGAGTGCCCCCGACGCATAGAATAAACACAAATGAGCTGTATCAAAACTCAGGTTTTGATACAGCTCATTTTTATGTCTTATAACGTATGCCCTGTCCTGTCGGGTGTGCCGCGGCGCGTGACTGATATCGTTATCTTCTCTTTTTCAGCTTAAGCGCCGGGATGAGGGCTGCCGAGAGGGCTGCCGCCGCCAGAGTGACGGTCAGCGGGTCGAGGGTCTGAGGAGCCGCCTTGGCCGCGCCGCCGGTGCCGCCTCCGTCCGCCTTGGCCGCCGCGGTGGTCTCCGCCTTCACGTATTTCGGCAGAACCGAGGTCTTATAGTACTCCTCGGCGGTGGGGCCGCCCTGGGCGTACATATCCTTGTAGTAATGCTTCCAGTTGGTACCGCAGAATTTGCACTCGGGCAGTATGCACTTGTTGGCGCCGTCCTGGTCGTTGGGGTCGTATTCCTCAACCTTCAGGTTGGTTATAACGAACTCGTCAAGGATCCAGTTCGCCTCGCGTCCGGCGAATTTAATTTTGTGCTCGCCGGCGGTGAGATGCAGCACATTGGGCGAATGGCGCCAGTCGGAGTTCTCTATTGTCCACTTGCCGTATTTAGCCGTGTCGGTAAATGTGCCCTTTTCGCGGAAGGTGAGATAGAAATACTGCCAGCTGTTGTAGCAGATGGCTTCGCCGTCCTCATCGGGGAAGTCCCATATGAGCGACTCGCCGCCGTCCACCGAGTAGAACAGGGAGTTTGAGGACTGGTTCGGGAAGAACGCTCTGCCCCAGACGGTGTAATCGCCGTCAACATCAACCGTGAAGGTGAGCGTGAAGCCGGGGTCCGCGGCGCTTGAGGCTTTCTCGGTTACCGTCAGCCCCTTGCCGCCGATGGCGCCCTTGTCGTCTTTAACGACGGCGCCGCCCTTGTCGCAGGGCAGAGATTCGGCCTGGATGAACTGCATGTAGGGAACCTTATTCGCCGCCGAGGCGGGAAGTGCCAGGGATGCGGCAAGCAGAGCCGCCGTCAGAATTAACAGTGCGATGCGTTTCACTTTTTTACCTCCGTACATGTGGTGGAATTACGTACTGCGGGTTACGGTGAACAATCGTCGCGATGGGTATTCCGCCTTATACATTGTAATATAACGCTGTACTCTTGTCAAGATGATTATAATATTATTTTTTGTTGTTTTCAGCTGTTGACAATTCCGTAAACTTTTTAATTTGCTTTGCAAAAGACTTCCATAATATTGACAACAGCCGCCGCATGTGCTATAATCGCAACAGAAAAATCATTCAGTGAGGTATTGAATAATGGAACGCATCAAGACTCTGAAGACGAGAAGTCTTTGCAAGAGCGCAAAGAACGGCGGCTGCGGCGAGTGCCAGACCTCCTGCCAGTCCGCCTGCAAGACCAGCTGCGGCATCGCAAACCAGAAGTGCGAGAGCAAAGAGAAGAAGTCGAAATAAGAACACGCTTTAATGTGTTTATGTGCACACAACGCGCCGCCGAATGAATACCCGGCGGCGTGATTTTTTACATGACTGTAAGGTATAACATATGATTCACAGCTACAAGCTGGGCGGGCTGAACATAGTCATCGACGTTTTCTCGGGCTCGATACATCTGGTCGACGATGTGGCATACGATATAATCAGCCTGTATGAGACAAAAACCCGTGAGGAAACGGCAGCCGAGGCACTGCGCCTCCACGGCGGCGAAGTGACCGCCGACGAGATAGAC
>Ga0123335_1003659_pt1 | contig 21075 bp, 18 predicted proteins | sample BiotimSIPDNA_2_FD_89707 | JGI IMG/M metagenome (GOLD analysis project Ga0123335, IMG submission 89707) | Anaerobic biogas reactor microbial communites from Washington, USA - Biogas_R2 time_0 SIP DNA | ecosystem: Engineered > Bioreactor > Anaerobic > Unclassified | place: Washington, USA...
GCTGTGAAAAAATTGTAGGGTGCGTGAAACGCACCACAACCGGTAGTGCATGGTGCGTTTCACGCACCCTACATATTGTGTTCTCAATGAATTGAAATCAATTTTTTCACAGCCTCTCTGCGTCGGCGGAGCGGATCGGGGCAAATTCTCTCTGCCTCGGCGGCGGCCGAGCGGGTCGAGCGAACGCAGAGCGTTCGTACAGTGCGTTCCCATGCAGAGCATGGGAACGAGGTGGATTTTATTCTTTCGTGCCGTCGAGGGGGACAGTCCCCCGTGAACGCTTACAAAAATTTTTTGTCAGCTTTTCGCCGGTTCTTCTATAGCCTATATAGCGGCAGGCGGGCGCTTGCGCCGCGGCCGCCCAAGCGATTGGTCAAAGCATTGCTTGAGAGTCGGGTATCACTGCCGGCTTGCCTCGTGGCATAATATTTAGCCCCCGGTGAAATATTTAGCCCCCGGTGAACACACCGGGGGGCACGGTGAACACACCGGGGGCACGGCATGGAACGTCCGCAACACTGCCCTGCGGCCCCCCCCGTGTATTCACGGGGGGCTAAATAAATGATTTCAAGCACGTATTATTTCAAGCACGCAGCTTTAAATCGCAATGATTTCAATCACGAATACTTTCAAGCATGTCTAAATCGGAATCGAACGACGCCCCGTTTCTGACGCTGGTTACCGGCTCGCAGCGGATGTTGCACGCATTCATCCTCCGGCTCGTGCCTAGCCTGTCGGACGCCGACGACATCCTCCAGGAAACCAATCTGGTGCTGTGGAGCAAGCAAGCGGAATACGCGCCGGGCAGCGATTTCCGCGCCTGGGCCTTCCGCGTCGCCCGCTTCCAAGTAATGGCCTTTCGCAAGCGGCAGTCGCTCGACCGGCTGGTCTTCGGCGACGAGCTGATCGACCGGCTTGCCCGGGCGGGCGAATGCCGCGGCGACTTGCTCGACGAAAAACGCGAACTGCTGATCGAATGCCTCAAACGGCTGAAAGACGCCCAGCGGCAAATGCTGAACGACCATTACGGCAACCGGCTGTCGGGCCGCGAAATCGCCGAAAAGTCGGGCCGAAACGTCGACGCCGTGTTTCAGGCAATGCACCGCGCACGCGAAACCCTGCTGCTCTGCATCGAACAAGGGTTAGGCGAAAGCGATCGGGACGACGAGGACGATAACTAATGGACGAGCGACGCATCCAACTCGATGAGATCGGCCGCTTGACCGGCTTGCTCCTCGCCGGCGCGCTCGACGCCCACGACCGATGCCGCCTGGAAAAGGCGCTGCTCTCCGACCACGAAGCGCTCGAATACTACCAGGATTACGTCGATCTCCATTGCCTGCTCCACTGGCAGCACGGACTGGCCGAAGATCGCGGGCAGCTTGAACCGGGCGATTCGGGCTTGGGTCGCTCGGCCCAGGGCGCGGGGATGAAAACAGAGACCGGCGCCGCAGTCGGCAGTGGATTTCACGGCGTTACGATGCAAGGGATTGCGGAGCCAGTCCCCGTTGCCGTCAGCCCGCCGCCGCCCGCGCCGCCGGTCATCGACCTGTCCGCTTCCTCCAAGCTCGCTCACTCGTTTGCCGACGGCTGGGCGTTTTCATACACCGTCGCCACGGTTTTCATGTGCCTGCTGCTGCTCGGGTTTTGGGCGTACAAATTGCCTTCCGACCGCGGTTCTTCCATTGCAAACAGTGATAATAGCCGGAGGTCAACGACCTCCGGTGAAGAATCAATCCACAACCGCCCGGCTCCGGTCTTCGTAGGCCGCGTCACCGGCATTGCCGGCGCGAAATGGTCCGACGAACCTAATTACATAGCGCCGATGGGCGTCGGCGTTGCGCTCGGCCGCACATACAAGCTCAAAACCGGCCTAATGGAAATTACCTACGACTCGGGCGCAAAGGTCATCCTCGAAGGCCCCTGCGACTACGAAGTCGAATCCTCCCACAGCGGATACTTGGCCCTCGGCAAGCTCGTTGCGCGAGTGGGGGTGGGGGGCGAGGGACGGGGGGCGGGGGAAGTGGCTAGTGGCCAGTGGCCGGTGGCCAGTATGAAGGAGGAAAGCGGAAGGATGAAGGATGAAGGCGGCCGGCCCAATGCAGATTCACTAGCCACTCGCCACCAGTCACTAGCCACTAATCCCTCTCCCCTCTCCCCTCTCCCCTCTCCCCTCTTCACCGTCCGCACTCCTACCGCCGTCGTCACCGACTTGGGCACGGAGTTCAGTGTTGAGGTTGGCACGAACGGCGATATTTTTTCGCATGTATATCGGGGAACGGTGCGGGTGGAGTTGGTCGGACAACCCGACGGCGGCGTTATGCTCCGCGAGCAAGAATCGGTTCAAGTGTCGAGTGCGGCCAAACGGCTGGTGAAAGTCGATTTCTCACCTGCGGACGCCGACAAGTTCTTCCGTCTGATGCCCGTCCGAGAACGGATCGAGGTTTTCAACACCGGCTATGGTCTCGCCGAAGGCGAGGCCGATCCGCATTGGCAGGTCGTCGCCGCGAGCAACGATCCCGACTTCAAGCCTCGGCTGGCCATGGTCACCATTGTGAACCGGCCGTCGCAATTCCGACCGAACGATCCGGCCCGTTCGCAATGGATTTCGACGGTTCCCGATCTGTCGGACGTGCCGAACGGCGTGACGTACACGTTCCGTACGACGTTCGAGCTAACGGACCTCGTGCCCGGCTCGGCGAAACTGCGGATCGGTTTCCTGGCCGACAACCGCGTGCAAGCCGTGCGGCTCAACGGCGCGCCGGTTGCCGTGCCGGAGCACGGCCATCTTGCCCCCTTTTACGTTCTTAACCGGATGATAATCGAAGAGGGGTTCGTGGCGGGCGCCAATGTCTTGGAGATCGACGTATTCAACGGCGCGCCGGAAAGCGGCTCGAGCCCCGCAAGCCCCATGGCGCTGTTGGTGGAACTGGAAGGCACGATGCTCCGCGGCGGCCGCGCGGCCGCCGTCAATGCACCGGACGATAAACCTCGGGCCAATGAAGGAAGGGGGGTAAACGATGAACGATCCCTGAATCACCAAAATTATTCGTACTTCGGCAATCGACTTAGTTGCCTATGCCTAAAAAGGGGATAGCGACAAGTGAGTAAACAAAACTAGGAAGAATAACGCCGTGATGGGCAATAAGTTCGGAGTGGTTCCGAACGTCCTTCGACGGCCTTCGGTTTGAGAGACGATTTTTATTTTCAGGAGATTATTGACATGAAAAGCTCGACATTACTTTCGATTCTGTTGGCGTGCGGTTTCGGTTTGTTGCTAACCGCCGCGCCCGCGACCGCCGAAGTCATCAACGTGGACACCGGCGAGATATTGTTCTACGACAACTTCGAGTCGCAACCGGCCGGCAACGTGAGCCACGCGGCATATCCCGACGTCCTGAATGCGGTGCCCACCGGAAGCGGGATCATCGGCGGCGGCTCCTACTATTTCTCGCAAATGACCGGCGGATCGCCCGTCCTGACAAATATCCAGGTGACGGATTACGTAAGCGGCACGGACTATCCGGCGGCGCCCGAGGGCGACAATTGCCTGCGTCTCAGCCGATATGACGGCGGCAGCACCGAAGTTCGCCAGTTATTTGCGGCTGACCAAGCCGTGGGCACTCACATTCACGTCGCGGAGATGGTTTACATCAGTTATGCGCAAAATTATATCGGCGGACTTGGCCTTTTTAATAAAGCCGGGGATGCCCGCGTCCTCACCATGACGGCGGTGGTAAGCGGCAATAGAATTCAATACTACGACGGTGCTTTCAAGTACGTAACAGGGCTGAATTGGACCCTGAATAAGTGGCAAAAGTGGGAAATCGACTACGTCGTCGGTTCGGGCACATGTACACTCTCGATCGACGGCACGTCGGTATCCGGAGATTTCCTCTTTTCCGATTCCGCCTTACCTGGAAGCCTTTCGTTGAGCGGCGGAAGCACGGATAGAACTCCAACTTACTTCGATGAAGTTAGGACGATTCCCGAACCGTCCACGCTGGCCCTGCTGGCTTGCGGCCTGGTCGGATTGCTGGCCTACGCATGGCGGAAGCGGAAATAATATGTAGGACAGGTTGTTAACCTGTCCCCAAAAAAACTCCCCTCTCCCAAGGGAAGAGGGAACGTTGAATGATTTATGATTTCTGATTTGGAACGGCTCCGGCGTCGGCGGGCGTATGTTCGCCGACGCCCAGAGCGATTTTGACCTTGTAGGCCGGGTCGTGACCCGGCGTGAATAGCGAATAGTAGGCCGGGTCGTGACCCGGTACGAGTGCGGAACGAGAGAAAGCCGGGCTGCATCCCGGCCTACATTGACGGAGGAAAATCATGCGACGGAACAATCAGAAATCAGTAATCAGAAAATACCGTGGCGGCGACCCTTGCGACCGCGGTCGCGGGGCGTTGTCCCTCTCCCCGCTCCTCTCTCCCTTCCTCCCCGCCGTGTATTCACGGCGGGCTAAATGCCGGCCGGCCGCTTTTACGCTCGTCGAGCTGTTGGTGGTCATCACGATCATCGGCATATTGATCGCGCTGTTGTTGCCCGCCGTCCAGGCTGCCCGCGAAGCGGCGCGGCAAACCCAATGCAGCAACAATCTGCATCAGATCTCGCTGGCCATCCATAACTATGAAATGCAAAACGGCGCGTATCCGCCCGGTTCGACGAACTATGGCTGGGTGGACGTCGCGCAAAATCCAGATTGCGGTCCGCTACCCCCCGGCACGATCGGCATGCACAACGGCCTCGGTTGGGCGGCGGTGTTGCTTACCCAAATGGAGCAAGCGGGTATTTACGAGCAATTCGATTTTACCAAAACTACTTATCAACTGCCGAATTTCACATACATAAGTATCGACATCCCTTTGTATCGCTGCCCCAGTGATAATGATAGCCGCGAGTTGATTGCCACTACCGGCTATCTTCAAACCGGACCGCACCCGGATGAAGACGCCGCGCAGATGAACTATGCCGCCGTCTCCGATTCGCTGGATTGGACCTGCGACAAGGACGGATTATGGGCAAAGATTTTCGGAAAAACCAACGGCATGTGGGGCAGTATCTATTCGTGCAGACCGAAGGACGTTTCAGACGGACTTAGCCACACGTTGATGCTGATCGAGGTAACTGGCGGCGGAGCCGGATCGCATCGCGGATTCAGTTGGTGCGGCCAAGGGCAGGTCGATACTTATGAGGGCATCAACGGCCCGCACACGCTGCCCGGCGGACTGACGCCGGATAACAGCGGCAGCCAACCCTACGGCGCGCGGTTCAGCGGCCCGTCGAGCTGGCACCCAGATGGATGTCACGCCGCGTTGGGCGACGCTTCGGTGCATTTCCTCAGCGAAAACATCGACGCGGCGGTCCTGGCCGCTTTGACCACACGTGCCGGCGGAGAAGTCATCGACGGAAAAGGTTTTTAACGGTAGTTTCGTTCGCGATTCCGTAGTTAGGACTTGTAAAGGAATAAGTTTCGTAGGTCGGATACTCCGTGCCTGACATTATTAACGTCCGATTTGCCGCATTATGTCAGGTACGAAGTACCTGACCTACTCAAACCACACCATGAACATTGTAATAAAAATTATCCCCTTGGCCTTGCTCCTCGCGGTTCCGTTGGGCTGCGGCAAGAGCGACAGCCTGGATCGGAAAATCCTCGAAGGCGACATTACTTGCGGCGGCAAAAAAGTAGCCTCGGGCACGGTCCGCTTCGTCCCCATCGAGGATACTGCGGGACCGATGACCGCGGCACTGATCATCGACGGCCATTATCGCGCGTTCAACCGCGGCGGCGTTCCGCTGGGCAAACACCGCGTCGAAATCCAGGCCCAACGCGCCACCGGCGAAAAGATCAAATCTCCCGATGACGGAAAGATGGTCGATCGCACGACCCCGGTTGGCGCGAAGCAGTACGGCGGACCAGACTCGCCGCTGACCATCGAAGTAACCGCCGAGGGCGATACGCGCTTCGACTTCGATGTCCCCGAATAAACACAGGATGCGAAAACTCATCGACGATGCTATAATCGCATCATATAATAGCTCCCGGCTATTGTTCGGGGAGAGTTCATGATCGTCAGAACGCGCAATATGTTTTTATTATTATCCGCTTTCATTCTTCTCCTAACCACTCCCGCCCGGGCGGACGAAGGATTGATGCTGAACGTAGACTGTACCACTTTTTTCCAGACGCATCACATTCCCGACGGCAAAGCGGGCGAAACGATCGACCGGTACGTCGACGTGTACGCATCGGCGGGCGTCAAAACGCTGCTGTGCAACACCAACGCCAGACGGACCAATTATCGCAGCCGCGTCTGGGACGCTTGGTGGGACGGCTACGACCCGGCCGGGCCGGACGACCAGCCGTTCTTCGCCGCCATCAGGCCGGAGCAGGCGAATAGACACCGTAAAACAATTGACTCCATGTTGGCCTTCGACCGACAGGACATCGACTATCCGGCCCGGTTCATCGCCCGCTGCCGCCATAACGGCGTCTCGCCCTGGATCACGTTGCGGATGAACGATTGCCACTACGCGGACAATCCGGCTCATCCGTTTCACGGAGATTTCTGGAAAAAGCATCCGCAGTATTGCATCAATCCGAAAGGCGGATACTTCGGCCAATGTCTCGACTACGCCCACCCGGAGGTCCGCGATTATTACCGCGCCCTGATTGTCGAAACGTTGGAACGCTACGACATCGACGGGCTGGAGTTGGATTTCATGCGCGAGCCGTTTCTGTTCAGCGACGGGAAGCAGGCCGAAGGCGGAGCGATCCTGACCGGCTGGCTCGGTGAGATTCGCAAACTCGTGGACGCGGCGGCGGCGCGGCGCGGCCATCCGATGCGCCTCGGCGTCCGCGTCCCCTCGCGGCCCGAGACTGCCAAGGCGATGGGGCTGGACGCCGTCGCCTGGGCGAAAGCGGGCCTGGTCGATCTGATCGTGCCCACCCCGCGCTGGGCCACGATCGAGTTCGACATGCCGATGGAACGGTGGCGAGAACTGCTGGGCGAGTCGGAAGCGACGCTGGCCGGAGGACTGGAGGTTCTTTATCGGCCGTATCACGCCGTTACGCCGCGTCAGGTCACCCTGAAGCAGGCGGCGGGCGCGGCCGCGGCCGTCCTTGCCCGAGGAGCGGATTGCGTCTACCTGTTCAACTATTTTCAAGACGGCCATCCCGATTGGCTGCGGGCGGATTATCTGAAAACGCTCAACGCCATGAACTCGCTCGACGCATTGCGGAAAATGCCCCGCTGCGTCGGCGTGACGTACCGCGACATCCGCGCGGCCGCGGAAAAATACCGCCCGCCGTTGCCGGCGTCGGGCAAGGAAATCGTGCTCTCCCTCAATCCCGGCCCCCTGCCCGAGGAAAATTGGGATTGCCTCCTTTCGATCGCCGTGGAGGTGCCGAAAGCGGAGCAGGCATCGCCGCCGCAGGTGTCGGTCGGCGGAAAGCCTTGCCGCTTGACCAGCGAAAAAAAGGAGGAGAAATACAGCGTCTTCTCGTATCTCGTCCCCCGCAAAGCGCTGGCGGAAAACAAGGCCCACGAGATCAAGATCGACGGCGCTGGCCGGCCGCTGACGGTGCATCGGCTGGAGTTGTCTTTCGAGAAATAATCGCCAGTCGCCGCCGCCCGAGTCGCTTCGCGCCCGCCTCATCGAACTCTGCGATCCGGCCATCGCGGAAATGGCCAAACCGGCGGCCAGGCACGTCAGACCGATAAGTGTCAAGCAGCCGAGCCGGCACATCATTATGCAAATCAGCCGCCCGGACCGCAAGCGGATTTCGCAAGCAGGCAAGCTGGGTAATTCTGTCAATCTACAAGCGGCTTTCGTTGGGAAAATTGACCTGGACATCCGGCCGGTTTTTTGCGACACTCCCGCCCTAATTTCACCGAAGCCGGGCCGCGCGCCCCGCGCCGGCCTAGTCCTCGGTCTGTCTCGCGGCGATTCACTAACGAGCGGGAAACATGAAATCAACAAACGGAAAGCGGTTCGCGGCGGCGACGGTTTCGCTCCTGCTGGCCGGAACGATCTTCGTCTCCTGCGGCTGCACGAGCTTGTCGCTGTTCAAGCACAAGCACAAATCGCCGCGGAGGAATTCGGCCGTGCCGCAATACGCCTATCCGCGATACCCCGGCTTGGCCCCGAAAGAGAAAAAAACGAAATCGTGGCTGGGCGATTGGGGCGAAGCGGAAGAACCGAAAAAAGCCGATTCCGTCCCCGAGTGGCTGGAACAGAACAAGCGAATCCCGATCGGAGATCCGCGCTAAGAACCGGGAGGAAAGCGTTCTCGTGAGATTCACGCAGCGAAACAAGCCGATGCGACTGGCGTGCGCGCTGCTTGCCGCGGCGATGTTGTTGCCGCTCGGCTGCACGACGGCTTCGCGGATGGCGGGCAAGCTGCCCGGCCCACTCGGCCAATCCGCCCGCGACGACCTGCTCCGCGACCAGGTCGAGTCGGACGATTTTCCCCCCGCCAGTCAAGTCGGGCTGTGATTACCACCCGCGTTCAACGGTTCCAGCAGCCTTGCAGCTTGACGAACTCGTCGAACATCGCGCCGGTCATTTTCGGATCGACGGCCAACGACTCGGGATCGCCGTAGTTGAAGACGATCAGCCCGCCGTCCGATGTGCTCCAGTTTTCGACCAGCAAGCGTGCTTCCTCGCGGACCTCTTGCTCGACGCCTCGGGGGAGCGTGGACTGGATGTCGACGGTGGTGAGAAAGCAGACCTTGCCGCGAAACTCTCGGCCGAACTCGACCAGTCCGTAAGCCCGGGGCTGCTGCATGTTCAACACGTCGACGCCCAATTCGATCAGCCGGGGGACGAAATCGTTGATCCGCCCGCAACTGTGGAGGAAGACGTGCCAGCCGTGGCCGCGGACCGCGCCGAAGAGGCGGGCGTAGCGCGGGGCAAAGAACCGCTCGAACACCGCCCGGCTCACGAACGTCCCCTGCTGCGTGCCCCAGTCGTCGGTGAGAAACACTCCGTCGATCCGCCCGTCGAACCGCCGGTGCAGCTCGTCGAATTGTTCGAGCCGGAAATCGAGGATCATGTCGAGCGTCCGTTCGACCCGTTCCGGCTCGAAATATAAATCCTCCATCGCGGCGGCGAACCCGCGGAGCATGTGCAGCCGCTCGATGAGATTAAAGTGGGCGGTGACGGCGACGTATCTTCTCCGCGCGTCGTCCAGCAGCGGGCCGAGCCGCTCGAAGTAGAAGGGGTTTCGCGGGTCCGGCGGCCGGTAGCCGTCGAGCGCCGCCCAGTCGGCCAAAGGATGCTCGACGACCTGGCCCATGTTTTTCGCCTCGGTTCGCCGCCAGCCGCAGCCCCAATCATCCGGCGCGGCGCGGTCGAAAAACCAACCCGCCTCGGCACGATCCATCTCCCACACATCGCACACGTCGTCGGGCGCAAAGTCCACGTCGTGTTGCCAGAATGGCAGCCGCGGCGGCCGGCGAAACTCGATCGTCCGGCGGACTATCTCACGGGATTCCATCATCGGTAGTCCTAAGATGCGGACGATTTTCCAACCGTTTAGTTTAGCAGCCGCCGGAACGGCGGCTCGCGCCGCCAAGGGGGCCGTCGTACCGACGGCCGCTAAACGACAAATCGCAAAATATTAAACCGCCGACAATGCTACTCCAGCGGCAGCCGCACCGGCCGGCCGCCCTCGGCGATCGAGCGATCGATGGCCAGGCACAGTTCGTGGGTCTTGTAGGCGTCGGCCACGTTGCAGTGCGACTCGCGCCCCTCGAAAATGCAATCGACGAACTCGTCGATCTGGGCGTCGAAGGGGTGATGATGCACGTCGGCCGAGTCGGGCATGACTGTCGGCAGCGTTGCCCAGCCGGTCTGGCCCGGCAGCAACTTCTTCGACCACATCCGGTTGTCGCGCAGCGCCCCCTCGGTTCCGATCAGGTCGATGTTGAAGGTGTACGGCATTCGGCAATCCAACAGCACCGAGGTCTTGCCGGTGACGCCGCCGCGGAACTTCATAACGGCCGCGACGTTGGCGTCGTACTCGAAGAAGCCCAGCTTGTTGTTCGAGACGGCCGTGACCTCGACCACATCGTCGCCGACGAACCATCGCAGTGCATCGACGCCGTGGCAGCCGGCCAGGAGCATTGCGCTGCCGCCGGTTTTGGCGGGCACGGCCCACGATTGGCCGTGATACCACGGCCCGATGCCGTGCCAATAGTCGACTTCGGCGTGGAACATATCGCCGATGGCGCCGGCGGCCAGCAGCGATTTGACGTTCACGAACAGCGGGTTCCAGCGGAGGCAGAAGCTGACGATGCTGCGTACGCCCGCCCGCTGGACGGCGTCGCGCAGCGCGCGGTTTTCGTCCATCGTGATGGCCATCGGCTTTTCGACGAGGATGTGTTTACCGGCCTCGGCGGCGGCGATGCCCTGCGGGGCATGGACGTGGTTCGGACCGCTCAGGTTCAACACTTCGACGCGGGGATCGGCCAGAAGGGCGTCGAAATCGTCGGTCGCCGGGCAGGCCAAGCCGATTTCGTCGATCAGCCGCTGGGCGGTCTCCCGCCGCCGACTGCCGACCGAAACGATCTCGGCGCGGGGATTTTTCATCCAACTGGCGGCATGCGCCCGGGCGACATTGCCCGCCCCGAAAATGGCCACGCCTAGCTTTTCGTTATGCATCGCAAGGCTCCTATCGACTGGTGAAATAGTTCGTTCCGCGATCATAACATGTTTGTCCGCGTCGGAACAGGTACGGAGCGTGTTTTGCGTCTTGACCAAAAGCTCTACCAGTGCGCCAAACGCCCCGCGACTGCGATCGCGGGGGTGGAATCGCGTTCCACCCCGCCGGACGCAGCCGGCGGGCGTTTAACTCGACCGCAATTCGTTGATGTAACTCGTTAGCCGAAAGATTGCATTTGCACGGAATCAGGCGTATAATCAACATCCGACGTTCACGGTCGTTCCCGCCGCCGTTCGGCATCAGACGTTGCCGCGCGTCGCACATCCCGCCTTATATTAAAGGAGAATCTCCATGTCAGTTTCTTCCGATCTATCCCGTCGTTGTTTTCTCAAGGCGTCGGCCGCGGGCGCGGCCGGGGTCGCCGCCGCACAGGTCGTTCCCGCTTCCGCGTTGGGCCGCGACGGCGCCGAGCCGCCAAGCGAGCGGATCGCAGTCGGTCTGATCGGCTGCGGCGGCATGGGGCGGTCGAACTTGCACAATTGCGCCAAGCACCAGGACGTCGTCGTGGCCGCCGCCTGCGACGTGTGGAAGACACGCTGCGACGAAACGGTCGAAAAGTACAAGGAAACGGCCAAGCCGCATTACGACTATCGCGAACTGCTCGCCCGAAAGGACGTCGACGCGGTAATCATCGCCACGCCGCCCCACTGGCACTGCCGCATGGCGGTCGACGCGGCCGAGGCGGGCAAGGACATCTACCTGCAAAAGCCGATGACCCTGCACCTAGCCGAGAGCCTGGCCGTGAAGAACGCCGTCAAGCGGCACGGTCGCATCTGCCAGATCGGCACGCAAATCCACGCCGGCGAAAACTATCGGCGAGTGGTCGAATGGATTCGCTCGGGCAAGCTGGGCAAAATCAGCGTCGCCCGAACCTTTAACGTCATGAACCAAGGTCCCGAGGGCATCGGCAACACGCCCGACTGCGACCCGCCCAAGGAGATCGACTGGGACTTTTGGGTCGGGCCGTGTGCGATGCGGCCGTTCAACCCGCTGATCGTGAAGAATGCCTACGAGAACGGATCGTTCATGGCGTTTAGCGGCGGTTGGACTCCTGGCATGGCCCCGCACATCATCGACCTGCCCGTCTGGGCGTTGGAACTCGGATACCCGACGGCGACGTACTCGACCGGCGGGCGATATACCATCAAGGACGCCGGCGACGCCTACGACACGCAAGAGATCGTTTGGCAGTATCCCGGCTTCACGATGACCTGGATGACCTCGCTGACGAATAGTTTTGCGTTTGATTTCGGCCGCGGCGAGCCTGCCCGGCGGCTGGGGATATATTTCCACGGCCTGCGCGGCACGCTGTATACCGATTATGGGAAATATCAGGTCGTGCCGGAGGGCAAGCTGTTGGCTGACGCCGAGCCGCCGGAAAAGAGCATTCCGCCTTCGCCGGGCCACGAACGGGAATGGCTCGATTGCATCAAGACCCGCCGACAGCCAAGCTGCAACCCGGCGTATCACGCCAAGATCGACGTGCCGATCGTGCTGGCCAACCTCTCGCTGGCGCTGGGGCGTTCGATCCGCTTCGACGGCGCGTCGGAACGGATCGTCGGCGACGCCGAGGCCGCCCAACTCGCCAAGCCGGAATACAGAACTCCGTGGAAGTTCCCGGAAGAATATCTATAGCCCGCATTCCTCACGGCAGGGCGCCACTGCCGGCTTGCCCAGCAGTGCATGCGCTGGGGCGTTCGATCCGCTTCGACGGCTCTCACGGCAGGGTGCCACTGCCGGCTTGACCAGCAGTGCAGGGAAAACTTCGGGAAAACACTGCTGGTCAAGCCAGCAGTGGCACCCTGTGGTCCATTTCACCTGTGTTGCGAAAAGCTGCGAAACGGATACTGTTATAGCCGTCTGCTATCGTATGCCCAATGCAGCAGTGCTTGCCGTTGTTTTCGGCGGCAATCGAGGTCGCCCGGCCGGCAGTTCTTCTTTACTTGGGCTATGTGCCGCTGGATGGCTTTCCATCGTTTGATTTGCCGCAGGTCGTCGTGGCATCGGCGACCCAGGTAATAGCGGCAATACCACTGGAACCAGCCGCGCGGGTCTTCCTCGTAGATCCAGCCCTTCTCGCGCCAATAGGCAAGCGGCTGCGAGGCGTTGATGCCGAAAAAGTTCAATTCCGGGTCGTGGAACTCGCGACAGAGCCTTGCCCGGGCGAACCACTCGGCCGGGAACTCCGCGGCGCAGTCGGTCATGTACTTGCCGCCGAATACGCCCAGTCGGAGCATCTCGGCCGGTGTCAGTTCGGGCTTGAACTCGGCATGGAAGTCGCGCCCCGGCCGCGCGGCCAACTCATATTCGTAACCCTGCTGCATCAGGTCGTTGACGACGACTATCTTTCGTTTCATGGCGAAGGTTCCCTCCCGACGCATTACGGCAGCGGGTAAACGTGAACGGTTACGGCGGTCGAAAATGTCGTATCGTGCAATTCAAGTCTAGCCCCCATCCAGGTTTTTTCCAACAGGGTTGCTTTGATGGTTAGACTCGACGCCGCAGCCCTTACCCGGTAAAATAGGCGGTTTTCTGAAAGAACCCCGGTTGATTTATTGGCTGGTGCGTGCATGACAAAATCCGAGCGGCGCGTGGTGGTGACGGGCGTGGGGCTGGTTTCCCCGCTAGGGAACAGCAAGGAGTCGTTGTGGGAATCGCTCGCCGCGAAACGCAGCGGCGTCGCACTCTTGACATTCGACGGGGCCGAGCGGATGCCGGTCGCGTTCGGCGCGGCCGCGCGGGCATTTACCGGCGAGATCGACGATTTCGGCCCCCTGACAAAGGAACAGAAAAAGGCGATTCGCAAGGGGCTTAAGCTGATGTGCCGAGAGTGCCAGATGGGCGTCGCCGCCGCCCAATTGGCACTGGCCGACGCCGGACTGGAACCAGGAATGACCGACTCCGACCGCTGCGGAGTCGCCTTCGGCATGGACTATCTCCTTTCCGAACCGGAGGAGTTCATCGCGGGCATCAAAAATTGCCGTGACGCGCGGGGGCAATTCGAGTTCCCGCGCTGGGGGACCGATGGGCTAACGAAAATGTCGCCCCTCTGGCTGCTCAAATATCTGCCGAACATGCCGGCCAGCCATGTGGCCATCTACAACGACTTCCGCGGTCCGAACAATTCGCCGACCATGCGCGAGGCGGCGGCCGACGCTTCGCTGGGCGAAGCCTATCAAATCATCCGCCGCGGCGCGGCCGATCTGATGCTCGTTGGCGCGACCGGGTCGAGGTTGCATCCGATGAAGATGATTCACGCCGTCGGCCAAGAGGAGATTGCCGGCGACGGGGGCGATCCAGCCACCGCCAGCCGCCCCTTCGACCGCGACCGGCGGGGCATGGTGCTGGGCGAGGGGGCCGGCGCCGTGGTCCTCGAGGAATTGGCCGCCGCCCAAGCTCGCGGAGCGGCAATCTACGGCGAAGTAGCGGCGGCGGCAAACAGTTCCGCCGCCGACCGCCGCCTGCAAGCAAGGCGCGGAAAAGCGATGCAAAACGCCCTCGAAGCGGTCATACGGGCGGCCGGCGTTCAGCCGGAAACGATCGGACATCTGCACGCTCACGGCCTGAGCACCCGTACCGGTGACGCCGAAGAGGCGGCGGCGATCGAGCGGGTGTTCGGCAGCCGAAAAAAGCCACTGCCCGTCACGGCCGCAAAGAGCTATTTCGGCAATCTCGGCGCGGGGGCCGGTTCGGTCGAACTGATCGCCAGCCTGTTGGCCATGCAACACGGACGGCTCTTCCCAATCCTCAACTACGACGCGCCGGACCCCGAGTGCCCGATTTCAGCGGTGCGCGACTTCGACACGCCGCCGGGCGACAGCTTCATCCATCTCAGCGTCACGCCGCAAGGCCAAGCGGCGGCGTTAATGCTGCGACGATATGAAGGCTCTATCTAATCGCAATGTGAGACGGTGAGACGGTATAAATCGATGCGGCAGGACGATGAGTTTGCCTACGCCCTACGGGCAAAAATGCCGTTCAAGCCGGCGCAACGATTGACCGCGGGATTACCCATTATGATTCGCTTCCACCTCGATGAAAACGCGCCGTCGGCGATTTACTCCACGCTTTGATTATGATTGCCTAGTGCCTCTCGCCAGAGGATATGTGGAATCACGTGGAATTTCTGTAAGATCGAGTTAATCTCAGTCTATCGTGGGAAAAACCGTTCTGAAATCTCGCGCGGCATGAACTACCCTCGCAACTTCTATTCCCTCAGCTGTTGGTTTATAGAGGATTAGAAAGTTGCCGGCGGCGAAACAGCGAGGATTTCCCGGGAGGTCTTGCCGCAACTCGCCGAGCAACGGATTTTTGCCCAAGAGATCGAACTTGGCGAAAAACTTTTCCAGTTCTTTGACTGCCGCCGACGGATTGCGATCAGAGATGTAATCGGCAATTTCCTGAAGATCGGTTTCCGCTTTCCAGGAAAGGCGAAAAATCGTCATCGGCCCGCTCCGCCGTTTTTATCCGCGCGCAAAGCCGCTTGCCGCTTTAATTCCTCGAATCGTTTTTGCATTCCCTCCGCGTCGTATTCGTTGAATTCGCCGCGTTCGAGTTGTTCCATTCCAAGACGCACGTCCTCGTTAAACTGTATTTGCCGGTCTTGAACGCTTCGAAGAACTCGAACCGCGTTGACCAGTACATCTTGCTCAGACCGATAATGACCGGCAGCGACCTGCTCTTCCACGAATTGTGCGATATCCGGCGGCAAAGACTGCGCGCTCATGGCCTAATTCCCCCATGCGACCTTTCAGTACCCATCTTAATCCTAATCCAAACGACATATTTTCGCAAGATTGCCCCTCGATGGCGCGTCAGAATCCACGACGTCTATCTCCGTTATCAGTCTAAACTCGCTTCGGTGTCGAAGAATCGCTCGAACCGCCGCCGAATTTCGCCGTTGGGATAATGCAGCAGGCCGGCCAGTTTCGTCAACTCGATCGGGTCGCGGGGAAGCCGATCGTGGGCGACCTGCCTTCAACTGATCGCCAGCCTGTTGGCCATGCAACGCGGGCGGCTGTTCCCAATCCTCAACTACGACTCGCCGGACCCCGAGTGTCCGATCGCGGCGGTGCGCGACTTCGACACGCCGCCGGGCGACAGCTTCATCCATCTCAGCATCACGCCGCAAGGCCAAGCGGCGGCGGCAATGCTGCGACGATACGAATAACCGCTTTATATAAGCTCGCAAGCATTACGAGGAGATCGGGTTAGGCCGGTCATCCGCTTAAGCTATCCCGCCCGATACGCCCGAACTTTCTCCATCAGCCGGTTTGCCGTGGAGAGGTTCGGGGCGTTGCCAACGAGATACATGACTCCGCCGGGCAGGTCGCGGCGGTCGAGCCGATCGGCGAACCGCGCGCAGTCGGTCCAGACGGCGACCGGCGTCTCGCCCAGGCGTTTTTTCAAATCGGCGATAATGTCGAAGGCCATGGGAAAGCCCTTGTCGTCCATGAGCAGGACGGCTTTGAGACCCTTGATCGAGGCGGCCGCTTCGAGCAGGTGGCGGCCGTTGCCGTGGATGTGGACGATGCCGCCGTCGAACTCGGCCAGCATCCGCTCGACCGGCGCCCGCCCCCATCGCTCGAAATAATCGACCGAAGTCATGTGATACGGATCGAGGCTTTCGGAGACGATGCGGCCGGGCATCCATTGCGCGAAGTTGCTCAAGGTGCCGCCGTTGAACAGGCCGGCGCGGTCGAAGAACTCGCCTTGCACCTGGAGGTTCAGTTCGTGGCCGAAGTCTATCGCGCGGCGGATCATATCGGGCCGTTCCTCGATGCTCAGGTATGTATCGGTCGCGCCGATCAGTTCGAAGACGAAGTTCAGGGCGTCGATGAGTATGAAGTGGCTGATACCCCATTTGCCCGCCGCCCGCTCCAAGAAGATGTCGATCTGCCGCTGAAAGCGTTTCCACCAGGGATGGGCGGGGTCGAAGCGGAGCTGGTCGAACTGCGACCAGTCTTTCAACAGCGGGGGAACCATCGAGGAAATCCAGCCCGTGTCGGGATTGGCGAGAAAACGGACCTCGCCGTCGAGCAGGCCGCCGTATAAACCCTGGTCGAACTCGCTCAGATAGGCGCAGGGCATCGAGTCGTCCTCGACGGCGACTCGCTCGGCCAGCAGGTTGTCCCAGAACTCCGCCCGCTCCGCCGGATCGGGATAGGAACACTCGGCCTGCGGATAGCGGCGTCGGAACTCCTGCAAAGTCGGGCTGGGCAGCGTCATCACCGCAAATATCCGGTCCTCCGACTGCCGTTGATAAAACAACCGCAGCCGATCCATTAGTTCTTGGCAATTCGGTTTGTAGGCGAGCGGGTTCATGGCGGCATGATACCGCAAAACCCCCCTCTGGAAAAGAGCATGAACGGCCGGATCGCTTGTAATTCCACTGGCTCCCAAGCTCTGCTTCCCCTGGTTTCCCCTGGTTTCCCAAGCTCTGCTTGGGAACCCACTGCCCCGACGCTCTCAGGTTGTGAAAAAACTGTAGGGTGCGTGAAACGCACCACAACCGGTAGTGCATGGTGCGTTTCACGCACCCTACATATTGTGTTCGCAATGAATGAAAATTAATTTTTTCACACGCTCTCTGCGTCGGCGGAGCAGGGCGGAACGAACGCAGAGCGTTCGGATAGTGCGTTCCCAAGCAGAGCTTGGGAACGAGGTGCAACAAGGTGCAACAAGGTGCAAAAGTGCGTTCCCAAGCAGAGCTTGGGAACGAGCAGTAACGGCCGGATCGCTTGTAAATGCGGCGCGTTTCGGTAAAATGGTTTTTCATCTTACCTGCGGTCCACTTCACTTCCACTCGCCGCCTTTCCCAAAGGAACCCGCCCATGAAACATGAAAATACTCGACGTTTGTTTTTTCGAAACGTAGGACTCGGCGCGTTGGGCGCCGTCGCGGCCGGCGGATGGGCCGAATCGGCTCGAGCCGACGACCAGCCGGACGCGAAGATTCTCGGCGAAGCGGGCGTGCGCTCGGCCGCACGCTCGAAGGACGCCTGGAAACCGGTTTCCGACCGGAAAATCAGGGTGGGCATCGTCGGCTACGGCGTGTGCAAGTTCGGGGCCGCCTTCGGCTTCCAAGACCATCCGAACGTCGAAGTGGCGGCCGTCAGCGACCTGATTCCCGAACGCTGCGCCGAACTGGCAAAAGCCTGCCGTTGCAAAAAAACCTATCCGTCGCTCGAAGAGTTGGTCAAGGACGACAACTTGGAAGCGGTATACGTGGCGACCGACGCCCCCAGCCACGCCAAACATTGCATCGACGTACTCAAGCACGGCAAGCACGTGGTCTCGGCCGTGCCTGCGGTATACGGTTCGCTGGAAGAGGCGGAACAATTGTTCGAGGCGGTTAAAGCCTCCGGGCTGAAATACATGATGAACGAAACTTCCGCCTTCCACAACGACCTCCACGCCATGCGCGAGATATACAAGGCAGGCGGGTTCGGCAACCTCGTCTACTCCGAGGGCGAGTATTATCACTTCATGTCGGAGCCGATCCCCTCGTTCCGCGATTGGCGCGTGGGACTGCCCCCGCTCTGGTATCCCACGCATTCGACCGCCTACTACGTCGCCGTCGGCGGAGGCAGTTTCACCGAGGTTTCCTGCATGGGCATGCCCAGCGTCGTCGCACACCTGCGGCCGGAAAACAACCGCTACCGCAACCCATTCGGCACCGAGATAGCGTTGTTGCGGACCAGCGAGGGCGGCATGGCGCGGATGACGTGCAGTTGGGATACACCCGGCCACGAAGGAGAAATGGGACGCATTCGCGGCCAACGCGGCTCGATGAACGGAATGCAATACGCCGGGCAGATGAAAAACCTGCCCAACCTGAAGTCGCCGCCGCTGCCCCCAGCCGTCGATCCCGGCGGACACGGCGGCTCGCACGGCCAACTTACCAACGAGTTCATCACTGCCATACTCGAAAACCGCAAACCGCTAATCGATATTGTCCCGGCCTTGAACATGACCGTTGCGGGCATCGTCGCCCACCAATCGGCCCTCAAGGACGGCGAGTTGATGAAGATTCCCCAGTCCAAATATTGAAGGTCGGAATTAACATGCAATTAGGCCGACCAACGGGAAGCCGGACATTCTGCAATAACGATTCAGCGGCATTGCATTACGAGTCCGTATATCACTAAACGCGATTACCGTTCCCGCCATTTACCCTACACCACACCTCATACGGAGCCATGTCATGTCGCGCTATCGGCCGTTTATCGCTTTCGGCGTCTGGTTTATAATGGCTGCAATTGCATCGGCGGCGTCGATGCAAGCACTAATCGTCGACGGCCAGAACGCCCACGATTGGAAAGAGACCACGCCCATCTTGAAGCAGCTTTTGGAGCAGACCGGTCTGTTTTCGGTGGACGTTGCCACGACGCCGCCGAAGGGGGGCGATCTCAGCGGATTCCGACCCGATTTCGCCGCTTACGATCTAGTCGTGCTGAACTATCAAGGCGACGACTGGCCGGAGGCGGCGCAAAAGTCTTTCGTCGATTACGTTCACAACGGCGGCGGGGTGGTCTGCTACCATTTCGCCGCCGCCGCCTTTCCGAAATGGCGGGAATACAACCGGATCATCGGCGTCGGCGGCTGGGGCAACCGCGACGAGACTGCGGGGCCATACCTCTGTTGGCGCGACGGCCGGATCGTCCGCGCCGTCGATCCGCCCGGCAAGGCCGGCTTCCACGGACCGCAACAGACGTTCAGAGTCGACGTACGCGACGCCGATCACCCGATCACGCGCGGCCTGCCTGCGGCCTTCATGCACACGGCCGACGAGCTTTACTGCCGGATGCGCGGGCCAGCCGAGAACATCGCCGTGCTGGCCACGGCCTTCGCGCCGAAAAACAAGGGCGGCACCGACGAGCACGAGCCGATGCTGATGACCATCGTTTACGGCAAGGGTCGCGTGTTTTCCACGATGTTGGGCCACGCCGGCGAGCAACTGAAAAGCGTTGCGTTCATCGCTACGTTCCAGCGCGGTGCGGAATGGGCCGCCACCGGCGAAGTCACCCAGCCCCTGCCCGACGATTTTCCCACGGCCGACAAGGCCAGCGTTCGGGAACGTGAAATCGCCGTCAAACAGAATCCCGCCCCCGCGCAGTGGGTCGTTTACCAAGGCGGCGAGGGGCCGGGAAAAGGAAAACACCTCGTGCTGATCTCCGGCGACGAGGAATATCGCTCCGAGCAGATGTTGCCGCAGTTAGGGAAAATACTCGCCCGCTGGCACGGATTCAAATGCACCGTGCTGTTCGCGGTCGATCCGGCCACGGGCTGCATCGATCCGACATGCCGGACCAACATTCCGGGCCTGGAGGCGCTCGATTCGGCCGACCTGATGGTCATTTTCACGCGGTTCCGCGATCTGCCGGACGAGCAGATGCGGCACATCGCCCAATACGTCGAGTCCGGCCGGCCGATCGTCGGCATCCGCACGGCCACGCACGCTTTCAACAGTCCGGCCGAAAAGACCTACGGCAAATACAGTTACAACAGCAAGGAATGGGACGGCGGATTCGGCCGGCAAATCCTCGGCGAGACCTGGATCGACCATCACGGCGCCCACGGCCGCGAAAGCACTCGCGGAGTGGTTGCCCCCGAGGCCGATAAGCATCCGATCGTTCGCGGCTGCGAGGACATCTGGGGGCCGAGCGACGTTTACACCGTGCGGCTGCCCTTGCCCGAGGGCTGCAAACCTATCGTCCTGGGCCAAGTAATCTCGGGCATGAGGCCGACCCTCCGGCCGCTCGATGGCGAGAAAAACAATCCGATGATGCCCATCGCTTGGACAAAAACCTATCGAGGCGCCGATGGTGAAACGGGCCGCGTATTCACCACCACGATGGGCTGCGGCCAGGATTTCCTCAGCGAAGGCTATCGCCGCTTGCTGGTCAACGCCGCCTACTGGTGCCTCGGCATGGAAAATAAAATCCCGCCCCGTGCAAACGTGGGATTCGTCGGACGGTACGAGGCACGGCCGTTCAGCTTCTTCGACAAAAAAGACGCGACTGAAAAACCCTCGGACCACGCAATGGAAAATTAAGCCCGCAAACCGGCCGCGTGCGGGCTTCGACGAGTTTATACCCTGGTTTATGCCCTGGTTCCCAAGCTCTGCTTGGGAACCCGCCGGCGCCGATGCTCCGCGTCGGCGGAGTGGGGGGCAGAGCGAACGCAAAGCGTTCGGATAGTGCGTTCCCAAGCGGAGCTTGGGAACGAGGGGTACAAAGCATTTAGCCCCCCGTGAATACACGGGGGGCAGAGTGTGGATACTTCACGCCGCGCCCCCGGTGTATTCACCGGGGGCTAAATTATGCGGTATTGCGTTGCTA
>Ga0123335_1003662_pt1 | contig 21064 bp, 18 predicted proteins | sample BiotimSIPDNA_2_FD_89707 | JGI IMG/M metagenome (GOLD analysis project Ga0123335, IMG submission 89707) | Anaerobic biogas reactor microbial communites from Washington, USA - Biogas_R2 time_0 SIP DNA | ecosystem: Engineered > Bioreactor > Anaerobic > Unclassified | place: Washington, USA...
GAGGTCCGCAGTGCTTACGAGGGCTTGGAAGGGAGGCCTCATGCCGAGTTGGTGGATAACCTGCTGGGGCGGCTGTTTAGCGAGTTTTGCATCGGAAAATGAGCGGGCGGGGTGGCGAATTATTCACCAGAAAGCGGATTAGAAAAAAGTAAGCACAACGTCACATAATTTTTACGAACCAAGTCGGTTGAGGTGCGTAACATATTGTGGTTACGGTTGATACGAGCGAAACGGCCGTAATCCGCGGATGCTGTTAGCGGCGCGCTGAATTGTTAATCTGAAGCGTTGAGTCGTGCCGATGAAATGACAGGATCGCGATAAAAGAATTTTGGATTCGTCTTGACTAGGTGTTTTCGACGGTTATACTAATTCGAGGACTGATAATACCGGACCTAAAAAACGGGTCCAGAAAGTAGAAAGCAACGGTCCTCAAAAATTGGCTTCTTTCCCCTCCGGAGAGCACCGGGACGCCTTAGGGCCCCTGGTGCCCTCTTTTTTTTGCGCCCATTTTCCGGTGCTGGTGGGCGGAAAACTGCGCGAACGTCACGGAGAACTCGGCAGCGTGGCGGGTGGCTGGCCGGCGTGTTTCGGTCGGCGCAGCAATAACGGCAGAATCACAACGGGAATGCCGGCAAATTTGAGCCGCCGCTGGATGGCGTAGGCGGTCTCGTTGTGCAGGACGCGGTGGTACCAGTGGGGCTGCTCGAATACCAGCGTGCCGGCGAAGATCACCGCTCCGGGGTGCTGGCGCGATAGCTCCACGCACAGCTCGGAGGCCTCGTCGGCCACGTCCGTGCCGAGGCGGTAGGCGTACCTGGCCGGCTTGCCGGCCTTGGCGGCGATATCTGCGAAGCGCTGCAGCGAGTCCCGCGTTTGCTGCTCCCTGGCTTCTATCAGGTCCTGCCGCTTAAAGAAGTCCGAATCCACGACGCCGACCGAAGCGAATACGAAGTTGTGAAAGCTCTTGGGAAACAATCGCAGCGTGGAGAAGAAAATGTGCAATCCCAACCCGCCGTAGCCGCTTACCAGGAAGATAGCCGTTGGCTTGCGCGGATCGAACTCCGGCACCGGCGGGCTGCCCTGCAACATGGCAGGGAGCTTGGCGAATTCACGGTCGAGGGCACGGATCAGCTTAGCCACGTGCTGATAATGGCGGCGGATCGCGAGGCAGACGGCGAAAAGGCCCGCGGTAATCAGAATCGTGACCCATCCGCCCTGTAAGAATTTCTCGAACACCATTATCAGCAGAATGCCGGCGCATACGGCGAGCGCGACCCGGTGTATCAAGAGGGCCCTGGTCCGCCTCTCCCCGGCCGTAGGCCGTTCTTTCCAGAACCGCACCATGCCCCACTGCGCCAGCGAAAATGTGATGAACACGTTTATGCTGTACATCACGACCAGGAGGCCAATATGCCCGCCCGTGTAGGCCATGATCAGCACGGCGGCCGCCCCCATCAGCAAGATCCCGTTCTGCATCGTCAAGCGGTCGGAAAGGCTGGCGAAGCGCCGCGGTACCCAGCCGTCCGTGGCCATGTTGGCCATCACACGCGGCCCGGCGATGAACCCGGTTTGCGCCGCGACCAGCAAGAGCACGGCCTCCACGCCGAGAGTGAGGATTACAAAAGCCGCGCCGACCGGCAGGCCGGCCGGCCGAAATCCGCCCGCGAAGTTTTCAGCCAGGACGGCGTTGAGCGTGCGGGCCGGCTGCGGTTGAAGGCGGAAGAGCATGTAACAGAGCAGTAGCCCGCTGGCGGTAATCGCCAGCGACACGGCCATGTAGAGCATCGTGCGTTTTCCGGTTTCGACGCGCGGTTCGCGCAGGATGTTGAGGCCGTTCGAAACGGCTTCGATACCGGTGTAAGTACCGGCTCCCATCGAGTAGGCGCGCAGCAGAAGAAGCAGCATGCCCCACAGCCCCAGTTGCGTGATACCCTGGCTGAAGTCACTGCTCATTTCGCGGCTGACAGCCGGAACGTCCGCGAAGTGCTGCAAGAGGCCGCCGCCGATTAGAACCCCGTGCGTCACGACGAAGGCCAGGAAGATGGGGGCCAGCAGCGTGACCGACTCCTTGACGCCGCGCAGGTTTAGAAGAGTGAGGCCGACGATGGCGGCATACTCGACGGGCAGCTTGTAAGGTTGCCATTGGGCCGGGAGCAGGCTGAAGAGAGCATCCCCTCCGCCTGCGATCGAGACGGCGATGGTCAGAACGTAATCTACCAGCAGGGCGGTCCCCGAGGCCAAACCGAGGTGACTGCCGAGAAGTTGGGTGGCCACAAGATAGCCGCCGCCACCGGTCGGGAACTGTTCAATAATTCGGCTGTACGAAAAGGCGATGATGAAAACGGTGAGGGAGGTTGCGATGGCGAGAAAAACGGCCAAGTAGGTGTGCTCGCCGAGGGCTCGGTAGGCCTCCTCCGGCCCGTATGCCGCGGACGACAGGCCATCGGCCCCCAATCCGACCCAGGCCAGAAACGGAACCAGCGCCAGCCTCTGATGCAGGCCGGGGCGGCGGAAATCTCTAGCTCGACCGACCACGGCCTGGCGCAGCCGTTCGAAGGTGGTCTGTGGCAGATCGGGGGGTTGGTCCGGGTTCTCAGACATTCTGCTCACAACCTCCGCTGCGGAGCATCAACATCGTCAGCCTAAGACGGGCATTTTTCGCCGGCGCGCAGCGGTAGCCGCCGATCGGTCAGGGCTTTCTTCGCAAGCCGCGCGGGGGCACTGATTATGTCGGCGTTGTTGCGAGAGTTCCATGGTTGGCCCATAGACTGCCGGCGTAGCGGGGGCGCCTTATTCAAGAACCGCAGTAGCGTTCGCTCACGCCAGGTCCGCGCCCGGAGCTTCGGAGGCGGAATTCTGGATATGCCTTGATGTGCTTGGCAAACGTAGTTAGGACGGCCGCGAATCAGGGGTCACTGGTCCGAGTTGACGTGGCAAGTTAACGTAGCACCGCGCGAAAACCGCTGAAGGGAGAAGGGCATGGCCGGGCGATTGGAACAGTTCCGCACGTACCGCGAGAAGATGAATGAGCGCATCCTGGCGGCGGGCAATCTGGGCATAAACCGTTTCTTCGCCTTGGACGGGAAAGCGTACGCCGATGGGGCCCTTGACGGCAAAACGAAAGAGTTAGCCGGCTTGGCCGCCTCGCTGGTGCTGCGCTGCGACGATTGCATCGCCTATCACGTAATCCGCTGCAAGGAGCTGGGCGTGACGAACGAACAGCTTTTTGAACTGTTGAACGTGGGGCTGATCGTCGGCGGATCGATCGTGATTCCGCACCTGCGTCGAGCGGTCGAACTGCTGGATGAGCTCGATGCCGGAGCTGCAACGGGTGAGGCGGAATAACAGAGCAGAGCCGGGGCCGCCCGAGGGGGGCGAGGGATCAAGGGATCTAGGGATCAAGGGATCAAGAGGAGCAGAGCCGGGGCGTGCCGCCCCGGATGCCGCCAGGAATGTCCCATTCGCGCAGTCGGGCCGCGGCCGCATGTCGGTAAACAGGGGCATGCCCGCGCTTACAGCTTGGGCATGGCACCCGAGCTTGGGCATGGCACCCGAGCTTACGCATGGCACTCGAGGGCAGGTTGATTGCACCCGGTTACAAAATGAGTCGCGAATTATAGGGGCGCGATCGGGCTCGCAATCGAGACGGACTGCCGGTTGGCGGGTACGCTTACATCGTGTGATGGCCCTACGCTTAGAGATTGTGATGGCCCTACGCTTAGAGATGGTGATTAACCCCGGAGGCGTGGTGTGTGCCCGGCCTGCAATAAGCCTATGATCGTGGTCGAATTTGACGGGGTGGAGGTCGATTACTGCGTCGATTGCCACGGCGTGTGGCTGGATACCGGGGAACTCGAGCTGATTTCGGAACTGGCCGGCGGGCGCACTGGACTGCTGGAGGCGGCGGTTACCGACCCGCTCGAGGCGGCGGTGCGCGACCCCAGCCCAACCAGCCGGGATAAACGCCGCTGTCCGCGCTGCCGGCGCAGAATGCGCGTGCAGCCGGTTGGGACGCGGCCCCCGGTTGAACTGGACCGCTGTCCGGCGGGGCACGGGCTGTGGTTTGACGCCGGCGAATTGGCGACAGTTGTCGGCGGCGGCGAGCCGAACGCGCCGGTGGCGGAATTTCTCGGGCAGTTGTTTCGACAGAACACTAGCCAGACGGAGAAAAGCTGATGGGACCTGTGACGATTGTGCTGTTGGTTGTAGTGGCCGTTCTGTTGTTGGCGTTCCTGTGGGTGATAGGCACGTACAACGGGCTGGTGCGGCTGCGCAACCAGGTCAAGAATGCCTGGGCGCAAATCGACGTGCAGCTCAAGCGGCGGCACGATCTGATTCCCAACCTGGTCGAGACGGTCAAGGGCTACGCGAAGCACGAGCGCGGCACGCTGGACGCGGTCGTCCAGGCGCGGGCCAGGGCGACCGGGGCGCAGACTGTCGACGATCGCATTCGCAGCGAGGGAGAGCTGTCGCAGGCGTTGGGGCGCTTGATGGTGGTAGTCGAGGCCTACCCGGATCTCAAGGCAAACCAGAACTTCCTGGCGCTCCAGGAAGAACTGACTTCCACTGAGAACAAGATCAGCTTTGCGCGGCAGTTCTACAACGATAGCGTCATGCAGTACAACACGCGCATCGAATCGTTCCCGGCAAATGTGGTCGCCGGCAGCTTTGCGTTCCAGCCCGCGACGCTTTTCGAACTGCAGGGGCGCGACGAGCGTGCGCCGGTGGCGGTGAAGTTCTGAGTAGTTGTTAGTTGTTAGTTGTTAGTTCTGAAAAGCGACCGGCCACGGCAGGCTGACAGGCCATACACGGCAGGCTAATGGCCCATTCTTGAGGACGCGCCCCGCAGATGTGGGAAGCAATCGCCAGTAATCGACGCCGCTCATGGGTTCTGATAGGGACGATGGGGGCGGTGCTGGTCCTGCTCGGGGCGGTGATCGGAATGTCTCTGGCCGCGCATCTGGACGGCGGCTGGTCACGCGCTCATCCAAGCTACTATTACGTTCCTGAGGCCCCGGTAGTCAGCCCGGTAGTCAGCATGGAAGCAGCCGCCGCGATGGGTGTGGCGGTGGCAGTGGTGATCTGGCTGGTTCTCTGGGCGATCGCGGTCGGGGCGGGTGATAGCATCATCCTCAAGTCCGCCGGGGCGCGCGAGATTACGAAGGAGCAGGCGCCGCAACTGTGGAATGTGGTCGAGGAGATGAGCATCGCCGCCGGATTGCCGGCCATGCCGCGCGTGTACATCATCGACGATTCGTCGCTGAACGCCTTTGCCGTTGGGCGGCGCCCGGAGAAGGCCGCGGTGGCGGTGACGGCGGGCTTGCTGAAGCGGCTCAACCGGGACGAGCTGCAGGGTGTGATCGGGCACGAAATTGGGCACATTCACAACCTGGATGCGCGTTTCATGACGCTGGCGGCGGTCATGCTGGGCGCGGTTGTCCTGCTGTCGCGCGGATTCCTGCGCGGGATGTTTTACGGGAGCGGCGGGCGGCGTTCGTCGCGCGGCGGCGGGCAGGCGCAGTTGATTATTCTTCTGGCAGCCGCGCTGGTGGCGGTGTTGGCGCCACTGGCGGCGCAGTTGCTGTACTTGGCGTGTTCGCGGCGGCGCGAATTTCTGGCCGACGCGTCCAGCGCGCGCTTCACGCGGTATCCGGAGGGACTGGCCTCGGCGTTGGAGAAGATTTCGCGTCAGGCTGGCGGCCAGGCTGAAAAGAACCGGGTCCTGGCGCCGCTGTACATCGTCAATCCGCTGCAGGAACATGCCGCGTTCAGCCTCTTCTCGACGCATCCTAAGAGTAGTGAGCGCATTGCCATTCTGCGCCGCATGGGCAACGCGGGCTATGCCGCCTATGAGGAGGCGTACCGAAAGATTCGCGGCGGGGCATGCATCGGCGCGGGCACGCTGGCGAAAGATGAGGGAGCATCATTGCGGGCGCCGACTGCGGAGCCGGAGCCGCGCGCATCCGCGGTCGAGCGAGCTGAGGCCGTGGAACGCCTGCTGGATACGGTGCTGCCGCTGGCGGTGATCCAGTGTGCGTGCGGTGCGCGGTTGAAGATTCCTGGGAATTTCAAGCGGGAGCAAGTGGCATGCCCGCGCTGCGGGCGCGAGCACGCGACGCCGCGGGCCGCAGCCTCCGCCAGTGCGGACGCAGCGAGCCGGCCGATGACGTACGTTCGCAAGGGTCAGGGTTGGGAGTCGTTTGACTGCTCATGCGGGCATTTGATCCAGCTCAGTCCGGTGTTTGGGGCGGAAAGCGTCAAGTGCCCGAAATGTCGTCGCAAGATCGCGGTGACGGCTAAAGGAGAGTCGTGCGTCGGTCCGTGAGGTGTCCGTAATTCATATCATCGCTAGGCAGCGTCATAAACGACCGCAGCTTGGCGCAAAACATCCTCGCGGAAGTACTTGCTCAAGAACCCCGGCGTGTGCACGGCGGATGTGATGCCGGCGACAGAAATCGGCAATGCGCGTCAGGGGCAGTTCGATGGCGATTCGCTCTTTCATATATAGCTACGTCTGGATCTACTTCATAGCGATTGTAGCAGCAAGCTGCACGCAAACCAAGTTGGCCAGGGGCGAACGACGGGTTGGCGCCTCGCGACGCAAGAATCGCCGTCAGGCCCGCACTGCGGCTGGCGGCACATGTTGGGAGCACAGAAAGTTCGGCGTGTTGCTTGACTATTGGGTCTAGAATAGCTATAAAGATCAGGCGGCCGGCCGGGCGCGGCAGCCCGGGCCGCCGGGCACAGATTGCAGGGAGAGTTGCCATGCCCAACCAGCGCGTCACTGAGTTTTTCGGCCCCGATTGGGGCCGCGGTCCGTTTTCCAGCTACCGGATCGAAACCGCCGCCCTGCAGATCGCCACCGCCCTGGCGCAGTTGCGCGTCCCGCTGCTGCGGGACGATGAGCAAATCAAGTCGCACGCCGAATTCATCCGCCAGCTCGCCGATTGCCTGGCGCCCGATTGGGCCGTTCAGATCAGCAGTGACGTCGGCCAGCTTTCCGGCGGCGCCATCCCCACCTCCATCCTGGCCGCTACGGGCACCTTCAGCCTGCTCGACTGCTGGCTGGCCGACAGTCCGGGCGGCGGGCTCACCAGTACCGCGCCCAGTTCGGTCGCGTGGACGTCAGGCACCGTGCTCCAGACCATCGTCGAACGGAAGCGCTACCTCATCGTCACACCCTCCACGGGCGTGGCGACGGTCAACGTCAGCTACGGGGGTGTTAAGACTTGGTACTGGGCAATTTGCCGGCAGGGCCGCGTTTACTATTCGTCGCAACTGAGCTTCTTCTGATGCAGGCCGGCGGCGGATTGTCTATGCAAGTTTCAGTGAGGTGAGTATGCCCTGCGCTGAGCAGAATCTTGACGCAATCGCAGTGCCGACGGGCGTAAACGGTGTTTATGTCGTGCCACTGCCAGCGCTGGACTTCGAAAACCCGCCGCCGCTGCTGCGCGGGCGTCCGATCACTGCGATCGCGCCGCACCCGCAGCACGACGACCGCTATTACGTCACGACCGAGCACCCGGACGCGCTGGCTTTTCTGCCCGATCCGTATATCGACCTGCTGCCGTGATGCGCGGCCCCGGTCCGCTTTTCACTGCCCGCGATTGCGACGGCTCGCCAACTGGTCTGCCAAGCCCGGGGCGGCCGTCACGACGCCGGCTACGGTTTGCACGAGCCGGCTCGTCCAGACTTCGGGCACGGGATGCCGCAGGCAATGAACCACGGCCCGCGCCACCACTTCCGGGCTTTGCACGAGAAACCGCGGTGAGTGCTCAAAACCGTTTTTAACCGGCGGCTGCCGCCCGCTGTTTTGGGCGGCCACGTCGAAGAATTCCGTTCGCGTGGTGATAGGGTGGATTGATGACACGGCGATGCCATAGGGCCGCAGTTCCAGGCGCATTTGCCGGCAAACGTGGTTCTGGGCGGCCTTGGTCGCGCTGTACGCGCCGGTGTTGGGAAAGGTGAACTTGGCCACCGCGCTGGACGTCATGAGCAGATGTCCCCGCCGGCCGGCCGTGATCAGCCGCCGCGCCGCTTCGGCCAGCAGCCACGTTGCGGCGAAGAAATTCACTTCGAAAATCTGGCGCAGTTCCTGCTCGCTCATCTCGTGGATGGGGCGGTTGATCGCGTAGCCGGCGTTGGCCAGAACCGCGTAGAAACCGCCGAACCGTTGCCGCGCGGCATCCAGCAGGCGGTTTTCGAATCCGCGCTCCGTGATGTCGCCCGGCACAACTTCGGCCGTCCGCCCCAGACTGCGGACGTCGGCCGCGACGGCTTCCAGCCGCTCCGCCCGGCGGGCGTTCAACACTACGTCCATGCCGGCGCGAGCGCACTCGATCGCGGTCGCCGCGCCGATGCCTGCGCTGGCCCCGGTGATGACGATTACTTTGCCGGACAAATCACGCGCCATGCGCGAGACTTTAGACCTGATTGTTGCGATCCGCTACCGGTTTATGAATGTCGTAAGGCGGCAATTGCTTTTGGCTTCGGGCACTTGGCATTCGTCAACGCTCATTACCGCCGCGAGGCACTCTTCGAACTGTTCCGCGGCCTTTTCCCACGTGTGCTCGGCTAACACGGTTTCCCGCCCCCGGGCGGCTAGAAGATTTCGCAATCGCGTGTCGCGCAGGCAGCGCACGAGGTTGGCGGCGAAATCCGCCGGCCGGTCCGCCGCCAGAATGTTGTCGCCGGGCCGCGCTGCCAGGCCCGCCAGCGACATACGCGTGACGACCATTGGCGTTCCCATGGCCCACCCTTCCAGAATCTTGTTCTTCACTCCGCCCCCGCTGCGCATCGGCGCAACCGCGACGGCCGCCCGCGCCAGGTACGGTCGAATATCCGGCGGATCAGCGATTACCTCGACGTGCTCGCGTCCGGCCAGCGCCGCGACTCGCGGTACAGGATCGCGGCCGACGATTTGAAACCTCGCGTCCGGGCAGGCGCGACGCACGTGCGGCCAGACTTGCTCGCAGAACCATGCGGCCGCTTCGATGTTGGGCGGGAAATCGAGGCTGCCGACGAAGACGACGGTGTTTGTGTCGCGTGCCGCCCCGCTGGGTCGGAAGCGCTCGACGTCCACGCCGTTCGTAATCACCCAGCAAGGCCGTTGCGTGAAGCGCCTGAAACCGGCGGCTTCTTGTTCGGTCACGAAAATGAAGGCGTCAGCGCTGTGGCCATAGCGCCGGTGCAGGCGCCACGACCAGACGAGTTCCTTGAGGGCCGCGGCACGCGAGCGATTGCCGGTGCGAAGCCCCTGGCGCGCGGAGAGGAAACGGTTGTCGAGCAGGTAAGCCAGGCGCGGCACGGCCCGGTTTCCGGCCAGGGCCGGCAAGGTGGCGTAGTCGATGCCAATAACGACGTCCGGCCGGTAATCCGCCATCAGCGATGCCAGCCAGGGCACGGTCTCAGCGGCGAAACCGTAATGGTCCAGCAGCCGTAGTTCGCGCCGGTTCCCGGAGTTGCCGCGCGTCTGGGCGTTTGCAGCGGGCAGCGGGCGCACAGTGGTTCGAAAGTTGAGCTCACGGGGCGCGGGGGCTTGGCCCCCCCAACTTGCCAGAGTGACGTCGTGTCGCGCCGCGAGCCGGCCCAGAATTTCCCGCACCGGCAGGTCCAGGCCGTTAGCCTTGCCACCGGGTGCGGCGCGCTTGATCGCCAGGATTCGCATGGGACTCCGGCCAATTGCGCGGTCGGCCTTCGCGATGGCGCCACGCTGCTGGACTTATCGGAGCCGAAACGCTGCACCTTGAAGTTGGCCGGTCCGGCGCGTGAGGCGATTCGTCGGAGGCATGCCCGCGCCGCTACGCGGCTTGGGCATGGCACCCGACCCGTGCACCCTCCAACGCCTGTACCAACCGACACGGTAGCGCGTGACCGGTTACGCGTGGTGACCGCGGTCGGGGATGGCCTTATAATTGTGGGATTGTCGCCGCCGTGGGACGCTGGGGACGCCGTTTAGTTTCCGCGACGGTTTTGTAAGGATCGCGTTACGACGGTTTTGTAAGGATCGCGTTACATGAAGAAGTTTGTGTACTTTTTCGGCGCCGGTAAGGCGGAGGGCAAGGGTACCGACAAGAACCTGCTCGGCGGCAAAGGCGCCGGGTTGGCGGAGATGACCAACATCGGTCTGCCGGTTCCGGCGGGCTTTACGATTGCGGTCGATGCGTGCGCCTATTTTCACGAGCACAACGGCACTTGGCCGGAGGGCTTGGAAAAGGAAGTTCGCCAGCAGCTCGCGCGGCTGGAGAAGACAGTCGGCAAGAAGCTGGGCGACAAGAACAACCCGCTGCTGGTTTCGGTTCGCAGCGGCGCGGCCCGTTCCATGCCGGGCATGATGGAAACGATCCTCAACCTCGGCATGAACGACCAATCCGTCGAGGGCCTGGCCCGCAACACGAAGAACCCGCGCTTCGCCTGGGATTCGTACCGCCGCTTCCTGCAGATGTACTCGACCACGGCCGTCGGGCTGAGCAAGGATATTCTGGAAGAGAAGCTGCACAACCTGAAGGAACGCCTCGGCAAGCGCTACGACTATGAGCTTCCGGCCGAAGCGCTGCAGGAGCTGTGCGGGCAATTCAATGACTTCTTCCGCGAGCAGACCGGGCGCGAGTTCCCGCAGGACCCGTGGGAGCAGCTCGTCGGTGCGATCAACGCCGTCTTTAATTCGTGGAACGCCGAGAAGGCCGTCACGTATCGGCGCGTGGAGAAGATCACCGACCTGACGGGCACCGGCGTCAACGTGCAACAAATGGTCTTCGGCAACATGGGCGAGGACAGCGGCACCGGCGTGTGCTTCACGCGCGATCCGAGCACCGGGGCCAACGAGTTTTACGGCGACATGTTGATCAACGCCCAGGGCGAGGACGTGGTGGCCGGCATCCGGACGCCGCTGCACATGAGTGAACTGGCCGAGCGCATGCCCGCCATGTACGACCAGCTTTGCGCCGTGCGGGCCATGCTCGAGGTGCACTACGGCGAGATGCAGGACGTCGAATTCACGTTCGAGCGCGGCAAGCTGTACATCCTGCAGTGCCGCACCGGCAAGCGCACCCCGCACGCCGCTTTCCGCATCGCCGTTGAGCAGGCCACGCAGCCCCTGATGAGGCGGGAAGAAGCGCGGCGCCTGGCGAAGGCCGGCTATCTGCCTCGCAAGTACGAGGAGCGCGCCGCGCGCCCGGTAATCAGCCAGGACGACGCGATCGCCCGCATTACGGGCAACGACATTGAACGCTTGTTCTATCCCATCATCAGCCAGCGCGTGCCGCGCGAGGAACTGGGGCGGCGGCGCATCGCTGAAGGTATCAACGCCGTACCCGGGGCGGCCTGTGGCAAGGTGGTCTTCACGGCGCGCGAGGCCGAGGCTTTGGCCGAACAAGGCGAGGACGTCATTCTGGTCCGCAAGGAAACCAGCCCGGAAGACGTGGGCGGGATGCAGGCCGCCAAGGGCATCCTGACGCAGACGGGCGGCAAGACTTCGCACGCCGCGGTGGTGGCGCGTGGCTGGGGCAAGTGCTGCATCGTGGGCTGCGAGGCGCTGCGGATCGATTACAACACGAAGCAGATGTCGGTCAACGGCAAGGTGGTGCGGCAGGGCGAGTTCCTGACGCTCGACGGCTCAATCGGCGCGGTGTACGAAGGCAAACTCGACCTCGAACGGCCCGAGCCGCCGCAGGAGTACTACACGCTCATGGGCTGGGCGGACCAGCGGCGCGAGATCGGCGTGCGTACCAACGCCGACACGCCCGAGGACGCCCGCAAGGCGATCCAAATGGGGGCCGAAGGCATCGGCCTGTGCCGCACCGAGCACATGTTCTTCGCCACGCACGAGCGGCAACTCGCGATCCAGGAGATGATTCTGGCGGACACCGAGGCCAAGCGGCGGGCGGCGCTCGATAAACTGCTGCCGTTCCAGCGCAGCGACTTCATCCGCATTTTCGAGGCGATGGAAGGCAACCCGGTCACGATCCGCCTGATCGACCCACCTCTGCACGAGTTCGTGCCCAAGACGCGTGAAGAGGCTGAGCGGTTGTCGGCCGTTACCGGCGTGAATCCGAACGACATCCTGGCGCGCGCCGAGCAACTGCACGAGTCGAACCCGATGCTCGGTCATCGTGGCTGCCGGCTGTGCATCACGTATCCGGAAATCCTGGAGATGCAGGTACGGGCCATCATTGAGGCCGCGGTTGACCTGAAGAAGCGCGGCTTGCCGGTCAATCCGGAGATCATGATTCCGCTGACCATCGACCCCAAGGAGCTGCGCATCCTGGCCGACCGCACGCGGGCCGTCGCCGACGGCGTGATCGCGGAGGCCGGCATCGAGCTGCCGTACCTGGTCGGCACGATGGTCGAGACGCCGCGGGCGGCGCTGTTGGCCGGTCCGGTCGCGGAAACGGCGGAGTTTTTCAGCTTCGGTACGAACGACCTGACGCAGATGACGATGGGCCTGTCGCGTGACGACGCGGGCCGCTTCCTGCCCGAGTACATCAAGGCGGGCATCTTCAAGGCCGACCCGTTCCAGTCGCTGGATCAGGAGGGCGTGGGGCAACTGGTCCGCATGGCGGTGGAGAACGGGCGGCGGGCGCGGGGCAAGCTGAAGATCGGCATCTGCGGCGAGCACGGCGGCGACCCGGAGAGTGTGAAGTTCTGCCATCGTGTCGGCATGAATTACGTGAGTTGCTCGCCGTACCGCGTGCCGATTGCCAGACTGGCGGCGGCGCAGGCGGCGATTGAATCGGGACCGAGTCCATTGAAGGGCAAAGCCCCGCGCGGCACGAGCAAGAAAGCGGCTTCGGCGGCCAAGCGCCCGGCCAAACCGGCGGCGAAGTCCAAGCCGGCGGCTCGGGCCAAGGCTGGCGCGAGGAAGGCGAAGGCTGCGAAGAAATCGCGCTAGTTCCGGTTTGTCGTAGCTCGAAGCGCGAGCGCGGGCGAAATCACGGTTTTTTTGGACGGAGCAAGTCCCGCTTATTGCGAGCGGCTTGCTCCGTCTGCGTATGACAATGTGTGCGAATCGTCATCGGTCCCATTCCGAAGAGCGAGACATTTGACGCGGAGCTTGCCGGATGGACGCCGTTGCCGCCGCGCAGCCCGAGGCAAGTGGCACTGGCTGCATTCCTGCTCGCGATGCCATTGATCGCCGTGGCCGTCGTGGTATTCCTGGCGGAGCGTGTGCAGGTCAAGGCCGCTTTCCACGAGTCGCCGCTGCTGCTCGCAGCGTTCATCATGGGCATGCTGGCGCTCGTGCCCGCCCACGAGTTCGTGCATGCCCTGGCGTACTTGAAATCGCCCTTCTCGCGGCGGCTGATCGTTGGGGCCTGGCCGCGCCATGGCATGTGTTACTTGCTCTATGCCGGCCCTCTGCCGCGTTGGCGGGTCCTGCTGATGGTCGCCGCTCCGTTCCTTGTTCTGAGCGTGGCGCCCATGCTCGCGCTCTGGTCCGGCGTTCTCGCACCGCGGCCTGCGGTGCGGGCCATGCTGCTGTTTGCGGTGCTCAACCACACGGCGCTTTGCATGGGCGACTACTGCATCGTGCTATGGCGCATCCTGCGAAACGTGCCGCGCGGCGCGCTGATTCACAACGCCGGCTGGACCACCTACTGGGGGGCGAAGCGGCTTTAGGCAGTGTCGTATTTTCAAAAAAATGATGCGGTTCGTCATTACGGCGTCGAGCGCGCGGCGAATTTTGAACGCTCCCGCGCCCCACATTTTGCACCCGCGTGATATCCTGCCCGCATGGAAGTGGAGCACGGAATAGTCGGCCTGCGCGATTGGACGCTCGCCAGGGCCGTCGAGCCGGCGGTGCGTGTGGGCATCTTCCTCGACGGCGATGCAACCGCGGCCGTCCATTTGACCCCCGTTCGAGGCCCCGCCGTACTCGGCAGTCCAGGCGGGCCAGACGTAGTGATTGAACCGGGTACCGAGATCGAAGTCCGCCATGCCCGCCCGGCTCTCTCGCTCCGCATCAGCGGGCAAGCCGCGCGAACCGTGCCTTCGCTGCGGCTGCACGCGGCGCCGGTCGCCGATGACCTGCGCGTGAGCAAGCCGGGCGACTGCGAGGCGGGTATTCTGCTGCGCGACGTGCCTGCCGGCCGCGGGTTTCACTGGGAAAAGCGCGTTTCGCAGATCCTGCCCGGCACGCTGGAGCTGTCTGTCGGCCGCCACGGCGTCGTGCTGGTCAACGTGCTGCCGCTGGAAACCTACCTGGCGGGCGTGATTACGGCCGAAATGAGCGCGGCCTGCCCGCTCGAATTTCTGAAAGCGCAGGCCATCGTCGCACGCTCGTGGTTGTTGGCCATGACCGAGCCCAAGCATCGTGGCGAGCCGTTTGACCGGTGTAACGACGATTGCTGCCAGCGCTACCAGGGCATCGGTGGGCTGACGGCAACGGCGTTGGCGGCGGTGCACGACACGCGCGGGGTCGTGCTGCTGAGCCGCGCGGAAAGGCGCGACGGATCCGAGCCGGAAGCGCAAGCGAGAGAAAGGGATCAAGGGATCGAGGGATCGAGGGATCAAGAGACTTGCTCGCAGCCCGAAGCGCGGGCGCCATCCGAGCCCGAAGCGCGAGGGAGGGCCAATGGGGCGCGTCGGGGCGACACGCACCGGTCCTGCTCTATCCTTGACGCGAATTATTCGAAGTGCGGCGGCGGCGTCACCGAGACGCCCTGGGCCGTGTGGGGCCTCGACAAGCCGGGTATCAGGCCGGTCGTAGATGCGCCGCCCGATGCGCCCGACCGGCGGTTCTTCCCCGTGAGCGATGCGAACCTGGAGGAATACCTGGACGGCGCGTGGCTGGACCGGACGCAGGCCTATTGCAGCCCGAACGTAGTTGCGCCTGATTCGCTAAGCCGCTACCTGGGGCGCGTGGACGCCGTCGGCGACTACTTCCGCTGGGCCGTGCGATATACGCGCGCTGAACTTGAAGAATTGTTGCGGGTTAACCTGACGGATGCGGCCGGCCTGACAGAACTGCGCGACATCCACGTCCGCGCACGCGGGGCCAGCGGGCGCGCCTACGCCGTGCAGATTGACTGGCTCGACGCCCAGGGCCAGGCGGTTCGCTCGCGGTTGGACGGCGAATACCGCATTCGCCAGGCGCTACACCACAAATTCCTCTATAGCAGTGCATTTGCAATCCGCCCGGAGCGCGACGCCGCGGGGCGGCTCAGCGCGATTGTGCTGCGCGGCGCGGGCTGGGGGCACGGGGTCGGAATGTGCCAGATCGGGGCACTGGGGATGGCGCTGTCCGGCCAGAGCTCGGAAGCAATCTGTAGTCATTACTACGCGGCCGCAAAGCTGGGCGGCGTGTATACCTGATTGGAGTTTCGGCCGAAGCAATGCACGCAGTCAGGCACTATCACGAACGCGTCCGGGAGTTCATGTGCGAGACGGTCGAGCCGGGGGGGATCGTGCTGTTGGGCTCGTCGCACCTGGAATGGTTTGACACCAATCACTACTTGCCGGGGCGACGCTTCGTGAACCGCGGCATTGCCGGCGATCGCCTGGGCATCGGGAAGACCGGTATTCTGCATCGGTTGGACCTGTCTGTTTTCAACTGCGAGCCGAGCTTCATCGTCTTTGAGAATGGCGCGAATGACTTGGGGGAGCTATGGGAAAACGGCCGGCCGCCAATGGACGCGATCATGGCCGCGTACGAGCGCGTCGTCGCGACCATCCGCGGGCGCTTGCCGCAGACGCCTATGCTCATTGTTAACGTCCTTCCGACGCGCAGCCGTTACACCGGCCTGAACCCGTACATTCGCGAGTTCAACCCGCACGTGCGGCAAGTGGCCGAAAAGTACGGCTGTATGCACATGGATTTTTACAGTGAAGTGGTAGACGCCGCGGGTGAGCTGCGGCGCGATCTGGCCGAGGACGGGTTACACCTCAACGACGCCGGCTACACCTTGTGGGCGGCGCGGCTGGATGCGCTGCTTCCGGCAACCGGGTGAGAATGGGCGAAGGCCGGGGGACGTGCCGGCGTCGTTGCAGCGCGGTACTGCGAAGGGCAAGGCGGCCGGCGGCGCGCTAAATAAGGTCTTGGAGTGCGGCCGGGGCGAGGCTATCATGGGCATGACTTTTGTCTGGAACGGGGACCGAAGTGGTCATATACACTGTTGGACATTCGAATCACACCATCGAGGACTTCATCGGTCTGCTGCGCAAGGTGGGAGTGCAGGTGCTGGTGGACGTGCGTTCCAAGCCGGTATCGGGTTACTGTCCGCATTTCGACAAGGAGCCTTTGGCGCGGGCTTTGCGGGCATCGGGTGTCCAGTATTTGTTTCTCGGGGCTGAGTTGGGCGGGCGGCCGGAAGAGACGGAATTTTACGATGCAGCCGGCTACGTCTTGTATGACAAGATCGCCCATTCGGCTCGGTTCCAGGCCGGAATTGAGCGTCTTCTGGAGGCGGCCGGACCGCGCTTGACGGCGATCATGTGCGGCGAAGACGACCCGGCCACCTGCCACCGCCATCTGCTGATCGCGCGCGTGCTGGCTGAGGGTGGTCACACGGTGATTCACATACGTGGTGACGGCTCGCGCGTATCTTATGAAGATTTGCTGAACCGTGCGCGCTCCCCGCAACTCGAGCTGTTTGATTACATGGAGCCTGCCCCGTGGAAATCTACACGATCGGTTTTACGCAAAAGTCAGCCCGAGAGTTCTTCGGAGCACTGAGCGCGGCGGGAATTCGGCGCTTGATAGACGTGCGCCTGAACAACTCGTCCCAGCTCGCCGGGTTCACGAAGAAGGACGATCTGATCTTCTTCCTCGACCGCATCTGCGGGGCGGAGTACCTACACGAACCTCAACTGGCGCCGAGCCAGGAAATCCTGGACGGTATCAAGAAGAAGAAAATTTCCTGGGACGAGTACGAACGGCAGTTCCTCGCACTACTGAAACAGCGCCGGATTGCAAAGACGCTTGATCCCGCCATTTTCAGCGTGCCCGCCGTGCTGCTGTGCAGCGAGCCGACGGCCGAACACTGCCACCGGCGCCTGGTGGCTGAGTATTTGCAGCGGAACTGGCCGGATGTGTCCATCACGCACCTGTAGGGGTGCGTGGCAAATAGTTGACGGTGTATCGTGGACGCCAGAGCGTTTGAAATCATTTGTCTGGCGAACTCGCGCAAGTACCTCGGGCGCTGTGTGGCCGGGCTGCGGCTGGATGGCGGCGGGTGGTTTCGGCCCGTCACAAGCGCGGAGCACGGCACGTTGCCGGTCGAGCAAGCGTGTTGCGGCGGAAGGGAGGTTCTGCCGCTGGACGTGATCAGAATGTGGGCGGTCGAGCCACGCCCGGAGGCTTATCAACCCGAAAATTGGCTGCTGGCGCGCAATCGCTGGGAGCATGTGCGACGTGCCGGTCCCGTGGATATTGGGATTTTGTACATGTACTTGGAGCGCGGCCCGTTGCTGCTCGGCAGCCGTACGGACCGCGTCGAGGTCAGCGCGCTTGAGCGGCGTCCGCTGGGCGTTTCGGTGGCGTTAGTAGCGCCGCAGTTCTTGCGCTGGGTAGTCACGACGTCTGTTCGCGGCGTTACGCAGGTTCGGGCGAAATTTGAGTTGAGCCGCGTGCCTTATAACCTTGTTGTCACGGACCCGGTCTGGGAACGTCATATGCAAGCGTTCCCACCGGGCGAGCACTGGGCCGAGGCTTGCGCGCGCGAGCCTGGCCGCCAGACGCTTCTCAGTATCAGCTTGGGCGAGCCGTTCACGGACGGCTGTTGCTACAAGCTCGTAGCCGGCGTGATCGAATTGGCGGGGTGCTATGCGACGGCGAGAACGGGTGCAATGCTTAAGCCGGGTGCCATGCCCAAGCCGCGCGAGAGTGGGGCGCGGGCATGCAGTCAGCAGTTCGCATTTGATGCCGTTTAACAGGGGCATGCCCGCGCTTAGAGCTTGGGCATGGCACCCGACGTCCTGTGGGAAGGTGGGAACGTGGGAAAGTGGGAAGGTGGTTTCCACTCGCGCACAGGGGCATGCCCGCGCTTAGAGCTTGGGCATGGCACCCGTGCTTGGGTATGGCACCCGTGTTTGGGTATGGCATCCGCGAAGGCATTCCGAGAATGGCGCATGTTTATAATTCGCGCTTCTCACGCCATGTTGTAAATTGTAGGTAGCGGACCACCGTGTACGTGGGCGACCTACCGCGTCTGCGTGGGCAAATCACCGCGTGACGTGGGGTGAACCACCCGCGAACGTGGATAAACCACCCGCGAACGTGGTCGAACCACCGCGTGGCCGTGGACGAGACAGCACGTGTACGGGGCCGGCAGTGAGTAAAGACCAGTGGTTTAGGAAAGTTAAATGGTCCTCTTGGAGTGGCAATATCTGATTTTCCTGCTGCCGATCGGCTTCGGGGCGCTGTACCTGATGCTCATGGCCTTTGGGCTGTGCTTCGGGGAGAGCGAGATCGACGCCGGCGGGCATGACGTGGATGCCGAGGTGGATCACGACATCGGGGTCGACCACGACGTCGCGCTGGAGCACGATATTGCGGTCGAGCACGATATTGCGGTCGAGCACGAGATCGGGGCTGACCATGACATCTCGGCCGAACACGATGTCGGCGCCGAAGCGGCCGGCGCCACGGCGGTTGACCACGGCGACGCGGGTGTGGCCCACCTCGGCGCTTTCGATGTGTTGGTCGGTTTCCTGGGCGTGGGCAAGGTACCGCTGACGACGCTGCTGTTGAGCTACTGCTTCATCTGGGGCGGCGCCGGGCTGATCAGCCTCACGGTGCTGAAACAGGCTCCCGTTTGGACGGCCATCGTTATCGCGGCGGCCGCCGCCATTTTCCTTACTCGACACCTGGCGGCGGGCGTAGCCTGGCTGCTTCCCTCGCTCGAAACCTATCACACGCCAAAGCAACACCTGTTGGGCCTGCGTGGCGAGGTGCTGTACGAGGTGACTGAGAGTTCCGGCATCGTGCGGGTGGTCGACGAACGGCACGACCAGCGCGACGTGCACGCCCGGGTTGCTCCGGGCGCGAAGAAGATTCCCGCGCGAACTTCGGTAGTACTTGCCCGATATGACACCGCGACGAAGACGTTTCTCGTGGAAACGTAATAGCGCGGCTGCTGAAGAAAGCTGATGCAGAAGGGAAATGGCATGAAGAACGGCGCTTCCGTCGGACGAGTCCTGTTTCTGTTGCTGATCGTTGGCTTAGGTTTGATCATTGGGCCGTTCTTTGGGGAGATTTCGTCCAAGTCTCACGCGGTGATGGCGGCATTCGGTGTCGCAGCGTTGTTGCTTGCGGCCATCATTGCGTTCGTCAAGCTCTACCGGCGGACGTCGGCGGACGAGGCGTTCGTGCGCACGGGGCGCGGCGGGCGTAAGTGCGTGATCGACGCGGGCGCGATCGTGTTCCCTCTGATTCACGAGGTCATTCCGGTCTCGCTCAAGACGTTCAAGCTGGAAGTCGACCGCACCGGGCCGGAGGCGCTGATTACGGCCGACTTCCTGCGAGCCGACGTCAAGGCCGTGTTCTATGTCCGGGTGAAGAAGGAGCCGGAAGACATCATCCAGGCCGCGACTTCGCTGGGCATGAACTCGACGAACCCGCAGGCCGTTCGCGAGTTGATTTTCGAGAAGCTGGTTTCGGCGCTGCGGACGGTCGCGGCCACGCAGGAGCTGTATTCGCTCAATGCCAAGCGGGCGGAGTTCGCCGAAGCCGTGCAGCGGATTGTCGAGCAGGATTTGAAGTCGAACGGCTTGTACCTGGAGTCGGTCACGATCTCCAGTCTGGACCAGGCGCCGCTGGCCGCCATGCGGGCGGAGGAGAACGTCTTCGACGCCCAGGGCACGCGCACTATCGCGGAGCAGGTCCAGGCGCAGCGCGTCGCGCGTAACCAGATCGAGCGTGAGGCCGACCAGCGCGTCAAGGAGCAGAACGTCAAGACGGCGCAGTACGTCGCGCAGCAGGAGGTCATTGAAGCTCGCGCCCGGGCCGAGGCCGAAGCCGCCAAGAGCATCGCCACGGCGGAAACGCAGCAGAAGGCGGCCACGGTCGCCGCGCAGCAGAGTAAGTTGGCCGGCATCGCCCGTGTGGAGAGCGATCGCGAGGTCAAGCTCGCCACCGTCGAACAGGCCAAGGCCGTCGAAGTTGCCAACCAGATGCGCGAACAGGCGGCCCAGATCGCCGCGGTCGCCAAGGAAAAAGCGGTCCAGCTCGCCAAACGCGATCAGTTGATCGCCATTGCCGAGGCCGAGAAACGCCGCGCCGCGGCCGAAGCCGAGCAGCTTATGACGGAACAGGAACGCAAGGCGGCCGAACAGGCGGTGCTCACGGTCGAGGTTCGCGCGACGGCCGAGCGCGAAAAGGAGAAAGCGGTCATCTCCACGCAGGCCAGCGTCGAACAGCAGCGCATCGAGGAACAAATGCTCGCCGACGTGGCCGCTTACGCGCAAGTCAAGCGTGCTGAGGGCGAGCAGGCCGCGGCCGAGAAGCAAGCCCTGGCCCAAATCCGCCTGGCCGAAGCCGCCAAGCAGGCCAAGGAACTGGAGGCCGAGGCCGACCGGGCGGTGAAGATGGTGCCGGTGAACGTGGCGCAGGAGCAGGTCAAAGTTCAGGACGCGCAGATCACGGTCAAGATTCGCGACCTGGAAGGGCAGGCCCGGTTCGAGAAGATCGCCCGCGAGCTCCAGGTCGAGCTGGCGCGGATTGCGGCCGAGAAGGAGGCCCGCATCGCCGCGGCGCGGGCGTTCGGCGAGGCCCTGGCCAACGCCAAGATGACCTTCTGGGGCGACCCGACCGCGGTGGAGCGCATGTCCCGCGCCTTCTTCCAGGGGCAGGCCCACGGCATGTGGGTGGGCGGACTGGAAAACACGCTGCCTGCGGACGTGAAGGCGGCTGCCAAGTCGGGCGCTTCCGCCCTGGGTGCGACGGTCGCGGCGGCCGTGAAGAAAGTGCTGGGCATCGAGATTGACCCGGCTGCCGCCGAGGCCGCACTGCGTGATTCCGTGAACGGGCCGCAAGCCGCCGCGTCGGGCGCGGCAGGTGCGTGATAGAGCAGCGGTGCGGGTGTGCCCCTCGCTAACGGCGTCAGGTACGGGACGACGGTGCGGGCATGCC
>Ga0123335_1003667_pt1 | contig 21048 bp, 18 predicted proteins | sample BiotimSIPDNA_2_FD_89707 | JGI IMG/M metagenome (GOLD analysis project Ga0123335, IMG submission 89707) | Anaerobic biogas reactor microbial communites from Washington, USA - Biogas_R2 time_0 SIP DNA | ecosystem: Engineered > Bioreactor > Anaerobic > Unclassified | place: Washington, USA...
CAGCGAAGAATGCTTTCGACATGATTCAAAGGCACATATTTTCTTGTATTGCCGAGAGTTAAAATCCAATCTTCATTTTGATGTCCCTCCAAATGCTCCCTCGCTACCTCATATGTATTATCTTCAGACGGCTCCACCGCAACTACAATCTGCCAGTTTTTATACGTCTGGCTCAAAACACTTTGCAAGCACTCTACTGCCCATTTTTCACAATTATACATAGGCACGATAATCTTGAAATGAATGCTCTTATCTAATGGCATGCATAACCTCTGAGAAGATTCTCATATGCAAATTCCGGAACAACGCCAATCTCATCAAATTTCAAATAGACAACATTTCCATCCTTCTCTGTTCCCCTCAATCTTCCGATTGTTTGTCGAAACCCATCCAGCCTCTTATCTCTGCTTCTTCTCGTTTGGTACACATGTAAATTGGCTCCGTATGTCTTCCCACTTTTCAAACGCTCATGTCTTACATGAAGCATTGAGTTCTCCGCTCTCGCATATCCACCCACTCTATCACTCAAAAGATCATCATCCGCTCCCCACCCAACAATCAAATTTGAATACCCCTCTGATTCTTCAAATTGTCTCCTTGTGAACACACAACATCCGCCAGTTGACCGATCACTACCTGCCCGTATACCCTCAACATTACCATGCAAATCACAATGAAATAGAAGATTGTATGCAATAAATGGATGGTTTGTCTGTGACATCACCCACCCAATATCCAATCTCCCACGAAATCTCAGATCCACATCCATAAACACTACAATCTCACCACTGCTGTATTTATACCCAAGATTCAAAAGTTGTCCTTGGAGAAATGGTTCTGAGTTGCACTGCTCAGAAATGATGATTTGCGAAGTTGGATAGAAAGTTTGGATGGATTCAAGAAACCCGTCCAACATCTTCTTCCTATCTCTGTATGACACGATGAAGCTGATATCCTTTTCCTCTATCACTTCACCCATTGCAAAAACTCCCCATTCCAATAATCCAGTATTCCAAATCGATCCTCTACATACTCAAAATCATCTTCTTGAAATCTTTTTGTCCATTTTATGAATTGATCCAAAGTACCAATTCGATGACAATGCCCATGCCCTTGATATTTCCTTTTCATTTCATCTCCGCTAAACCGCACAAATGTATAATGATGCATAACAAGTTGATTTGGAAGCAAAAGACGAAAAGACTCTACCCCACTTATTGTCCTTCCCATATCAACCGTTACACCAAATGGATTTGTTTTGAATAGTTTCTTCTCTATGTTCTGTACTGCCGGGACATAGAGATTTGTCATTTGTTTCAATCTTCTCAATGGATGATCGACATACTCTCTTATCCTGGATAGGGTGCAATCCACAGTTGGGAAGAAATCAAGCATGGATTCAAATTGTTCAGGTTCATGGAATTCATCACAATCTCGAATCAAATGATGCGTACATCCAGCCTTCATACAAGCAAGTCTTCCAATTTCTCGTTTCATTCTACAATTGTCTTGCATGTGAGTTGGATTGGAAACAATACGGGGATGAAACTCGATCAATTCATCCACTAACCCCGAATTTACAAGGTCATCGAGAAGTGGCTTCATGTAATCAACAGCAGGTTCACCTGTTGAGGAAATTGGAGACCAGACAACGACGAGATGCGAGGCAAAACGACGAATATTCTGGATCGACGGTTTCAGAAGCTCTAAACCACTGAAGACACCATAACTCACGCCAAGTCTCATCTGTTTCCCCTCCTCTCCCCTATTTTAGAGCGTCTGTGCCTGCCTACAATCGACGATCCCCCTTCCGGGGGTACATCGATACCCCTATCAAACTTTTCGTACAGCAAAACGTCTTCTCCTATCAATTCTCCCAACAATTCCAACCCATAATCCGGTTTGTATCTCGGGTGAAGTCCCTTTCGCCCAATAGTCCATTGATTCCCTCTCCCTTCCAACCCCTTCATTCCAACACACATCAATTTTTCGCCAAGTAAAAGAAATTTATCCTTTGTCCCTCTCCACAACTTCAAATCAATAAATGGGTCTCTGGATGCTTTGCATATTTCTGTTAGTGCTGGAATCAATTCAGACCGAAATCCAGTCTGACAAAAACTCGCCCTATCTCTATTATTAACGTACATGTATTTTTTCAATGGAATATGATAATACACAGATTCGCCCTGCCCGATCAAAGACACACCTTTGTACTGCTCGAACAGTTTTATCATTTTCTCCAAGTAATCAGCACAATACCAATCGTCATCTTCCATCATTATCACAATATCTGTAGTAACAGAAGAAAGGGCTTCAATCATTTGAACTGGAAGAGTATGTACATTTTTTGTGGATGTGCTTTGTCGTCGAATGTATTTCAGAAAAGGTGTGTCAGATGGCATTGGTGTCGGTACAGCACCATCATCAACCACAATCCATTCGTCCGGCTTCAACGTCTGTCGTTGCATGAAATGAGTACAAAGTTGAAATGGAACCGGACGGTCTCCTGTCGGAGTAATCACTGAAAAACTCATTTTTTGTCCTTTCCAAGACTTCAATATGTCACAGCATCTATGCTATCATATCTTGCAGATGTTTTATTTCCATTTTCACAGAAGAGAAGTCAGACTGGCTCACGGATCTGCATCCCTTATGATACCAAATTGGATCCTCGTTCATAGACATTATTGAAAATGCCTCACATTTATTTCCACCGTGTCCTTCTAATCGTCGCCGATGGACACAGGTAGATGTATGTCTTACCTTCGGGCGGGACTTCCTCTGGCTTGATCCAACCGCCGTATCGGTCCATGCCTCCATGCTCTGTAGTTACTTCATACGTCTTGAGTCCGAAGTAGAACCCGTATGGACCAATCGCCACAGACAGGAACGGCCCGATGAACGGCAGTCGTAGGACACCGGCGTCCTTGCCGCCCTTCCATGGATTCTCGGCACTGAACGGCTTCTTGAACGGTCGCAGCATGTGGCCGGAAACGATATCCAGCTTGATCCCGAAGCCGTGCTCGTCGTACCGCTGCTTGTCGTGGTCGTACCACAACCCACGTTCAAACTTTCCCAGAGACAGGCTCACCCCGCGAACCTTCTCTCGCGAACAGCCAGCCAACACCAGCACGAGCAACAGCGATAGATGTCTGATCTTCATAGTGCCCTCTTAACTCGTCACGTTTGAAATCCGCCAGAACTCAGCAATACAATAAACCTGATCGCCACTGCCAAACTCCTGACCCATCCCATCGCTCGCTCGCGTACTCGATGCGTACATCTGGACCTCAAGAGCCTGTCCGGCGGCGACAGCAAACTCCCCCACGATGAAACTCCATCCCGTAATCGATATCGTGGTCGCACACGACGCATTCGACCCATGAATCAATTCGGTGGAACCAGTGACGTTATACAAACGTGATCGGAACCATCCGCAGTTGTATCCAGGCACTTTTATGCTGCATCTATACGTGCCAGCCGCCAACGTGATCTGATTGCTGGACAGAGAACACAAAGCCCCATTGTCGCTCACCTCAGATGTCAGAGGGACAGTAGTCCAGGTATCAGCCGAAATGCCTCCCCCGGCACTGCCAGAGGCTTGGAGGTTTACCACCTTGACGTAGCCCTTGCGAAGAAGAAAGTCGAGTGAAGTGTTCACGGACGACTCATCAACGCCTACCTTGGCTTGCAGCGCTTCGATCATGTCCAGCAGGTTGTTGGGCAAAGCAGCAACAATGATATTCGTCCCATCAACTACTTTCTGGCCGGTCGTGTTGTCCAAGGTGGTCGGAAAATTAGTAGACATTTTTGATCTCCTGTCTTGTGCCGAGCAACATCTTCAACTCAGACACGGGTTTCGCTTGAACGTACTGGACATAGGCAGCCGCCACGCGATTCTTCAGGTAGCCGAGAACCAGATTCTCCACATAGCTCTGTTCGGTTTCCTTGCGGTGCGGTTGTTCTCGTTGAATGTCTGCGACGATTTCCTGCAATTCTTCCAACTCGTCGCCCGTGATTTCAATTGTGTATTCTGCCATTTTACAAGTCCTGCCAAGTCGGGGTCGTACTCGTACAGACCCTCAGTTTGTTGTTGACCAATGCGATGTCTCCCCGCTTTCCTGTTGTCGGATCGGACGAACGCGGGAACAGGTGCAAGTCTCCGACAGTCGCCTGCTCGCTGACGATATCGAATGGGATTCCCGAACCCATGTTGTAGAACCGGGCCAGCACCCCGTTTCCATAGATCGCCCCACTGCCGCCGCTTCCAGACGTGCCGTAGACAAGGTTGCTCCCCCCACTGCCCGTCGTACCGTACAGGCCGGCCGTGGCCACCATAAAGAACTTGATCCCCTCTTCGTCGATTTGCACGTACCGCCCGCTGGTCGCCGTGCGAATGATCCCGCCGACAATCTCCGAGCCCGTGATCGACCCGCCCACCAAGGTTCCAACATACTGGGTGATCGCCGACAACATCTCCACCAGCATCTTGGCCGCCGTCACGCTGTTGGCTTTCAAGGCGTCCGTATCGACGGACGACGGGTATAGATGCGAGCCGTCCAGCTTGGTCGGGTCTACGCCGTGCAGCCAGTGCTGGATGTCCACGCCGACAGTCACCCACTCGCTGCCGTCGTACCGCTTGATAAGGACCGGATCGCCTGACGTATCCCACCACGTCCAGCCTTCCTGAGGACTTGTTGGCTCCGTGTCGCTGTGGAACAGGATGGAGGTCGCGTGCGTAGCAGTAACGTCTGCATTGTCCTCGGGCTTGCCGGAGCCGTAGACGCTTTCCCAGCTTGCTTCCTCTGGGATCGTGTCAATGACGATATAATCAATCTCGTAAATGCCTGTCTTGTAAGGGTTGTTGGCCTGAAAAACTGGATGGATGTAACAAACGTCCGCGTGCAGCTTGGCTGGATCAGACGGATCGGGATGGGGGGAGTTGTTTCCATAAACTCCTACATCCGCATGACCTTTAACATACCCTGTATAAACCGTCCAATCTGTTGGATACGCTTCCTGAGATGCTACCCAGTGATGCCCCGCGTCTAAGTTATCTCCGTTGTACCGCACAAAGGTGGTCTTCGTTTCGTCCATACCGCCGACGCCCAGATAAAACGAGCCTCCTCCTTCTACTCTTCGCACGCGTGCTCTGATGCGGTACAACTTCTCAGGATCAAACGGAATGGGCCTGTAGAAGTAACGAAACACATGGTCATTGTCCGAGTTGTTGCCGCACTGCAAAACCTTTCCGCCAACAATCCCACCTGCAACCGTCGAGACTTCACCTCTGTCGTACGTCCCATCTGGCAGCCAACGCATGGCGACATCGTTGTTCGGATTCTCAAACGTCTCACGAAATGCTTCGACGGGATTGTCGGCGGTGACATCGGCGTTGTTGGACGGCTTGCCGTCGCCGACGATCTTCGACCACGTAGCCACATCGTAGTCCGCGTCAACCCACGCCGCCCCGCTCCATCGATACGGTTTGTTGTCCTCGTCCGTCTTGATCCAGAGGTCGCCAACGTCGGGAATCACCACGTTCTCCGTCCCATGCCCCTCATTGTAGATGCGTAGAATCTCCCCCCTCGTCAGCGGCCTCGAATAGATACGGGTATCATCTACCTGTCCCCCAAAATACCCTCCAGTTGTAGTATATGACCCTAAATACACCACCCCCGTTGCTGTATTCGGCATAGCCCCTTCCCTACCGGACGCCGTCGCTTCTATGCCATCAACGTAGAATGTTCTTGTCCCGGCGGTAGGATCGAGCACCAAAGCAATATGTCTCCACACTCCTGGCACAAGCACACCAACTATGGAAGTGGTAGCAGTAGGATTTTGAAACACTATAGCCCCGGATACATTGTGGTACACATTCATACTGCCTTTAGTGAACAATCGAGGGTTATACCCACCCGTAGCAACACGCGTGCCGTCCCACTTCACCCAGAAACAGATTGTCCCCCCGGAACCGGCGCCTATATTCAAATCTGCATGGTGGGGAACGGAGATATACCGAGACCGCGCTGTGATGAACTCCAACCCCGTGCCAATCTTGCCGGGGACGCTCATGCCGGATGTATACCCGAGGCTCTGATTTGTCTGCAACCCGAAGAACCAATAATAAGTAGTGTCAATAACCCCTGTGTTCGCAATACAATACCCTGAAAATACCACCGTGTCTCCCAACAGCCCGGCAAATCCCCCCGACCCCAAAGTCGAGTTAACTCGAATCCCCACATTGACACCTGTCCCCCCGGACGGCAGCCACAACGCATATTGCTCACCGGGATCGTTGGTCGGAAAAACCATGTCCAGATCAATCTCATTGGGTCCGCTGACAAGATCGTACAACTTCGAATAAAGAGGATCACCCACAACCCCCGTCCCGGCGATGAAAACAGAGGCATTGATTCGAAGTGTTCTCGGAGAGTTTACATCTATAATGCACTTACCAAATCGCGTTTCACCAGAACACACAAACGCGACACCTCTATTACTCAGAGAGTTACCCCGATAGTCTCCTGTAACTACAGAGCCGTTGCTGCGTAGAATCACGCCGGATGCCGTGCCATGATGACCGTTCCCGCTGGAATCCGCCACCACCGTACTGTCTGCGTTGTCGTTCAGTTTCCAGTGAGCCACCAGAGGCGGCGCTGTGGAGTAGTGGCTGACAATCTTCCCGTCCGAAGCAATCGCGCTGGCCGTTCCCGCCCTCGCCACGGCCTCGGCAATGTCCCCATCCTGCACATCCACCCACGCGCTGCCGCTCCACCGATACAGTCTGTTGCTGTCATCGGTGTCAATCCACAGGTCGCCCTCTGCCTCCGCTGTCGGGGGAGACGCCGCATAGAATGTCGTGACCTTTCCATCCGCCGTACTCTGCGCCGTCGCCGCCGCACTGATGGCCGAGGTAATCCCCGTGTCCCGGACGTCTATCCACGCACTGCCACTCCAACGATACATCTTGTACCCGTCGTCGGAATCCAGCCACAAATCCCCCGTCGATTCAGCCGTCGGCTCCGACGCCTGGACGAACGTCTTGATCTTGCCATCCGCTGTCGCTTGGGCATCGGCCGCTGCGTCCAGGGCCATCTGAACGCCTGGGTCTTCGATCAACACCCATGAAGTTCCATTCCACGACCGAAGCTCTCGATCCGCGTTGACCCAGAACCACCCCACCTCCAAATCGATGTTGCTAACAGTCAACTCAAAAAAGTAGTAGTAAGCACTGGCGTATGTCGTGCCGCCCGTGTCGGCCCCGGTGACGATCTGAAATGTGTCCCAATCGAGCGGAGACCCCGATGCATCATAATCAAATCCGCTGGAAATCCGCTTGAGACCATGCGTACCGTTGCGGTAGATGATGTATGTGCCCTCGTCCAGGTCCACATCCAGGTCAATCGTGTTCTCGCCGTCCACGCAGACAAAAGACTCATTGTAGAGCACGTCGCCCGTCGCCCCCGCACTCCACGCCTGGATGCGAACGTTGATCGTCTGTGCCCCGTCCGAGTACACTTTGCACTCGCCGAGATGCACCCCGTATTCCCGCTTGACATCAATCACCAGCCCGAAGCCATCCGACGTATGCATCGTCCCATCTTCGGTGACGCCGGTGTTTGCCCCGGACGGGTCCAGGTCTTGAAAGAGAGTCTGGAACACCATATCCGGCTGATTGATGATATTGACACCCCACGTCGCCCCCGCCGTGGCACCCTCCTCGATATTGTAGAGCTTAACGTCGTCGGACGTCATCAAGACGCCCGGCTTGAAGTATGCCACCCCTCCGTCGTTCACGCAGAAAACATACCGTTCGAAGCCCGCCAGGTCCGATAGGTCATTCGTCGTCTGGAGGTATCGCGGGTCTCCAATCGCAGGATCGAAGTAGATGTATTTGTCCGTGGTCCCCACGGCGTCGTCCTCGATCGGACACCACTGACCCTTGTATTTGACACCATCGCCAGTGCATTCCCACGTCACCGTATTGATCGCATCGCCAGTGAAGGCCAGGCCCTCCCACATCAGCGTATCGACCACATCGTCTACATCCGCCCGATCCGCCGCGACCGCCTGTGCCGTTGTCGGCAAAAGACTCGGAGCGATGCCGCCCTTGGTTTCGCTATAGGTCTTGGCCTCGATTGTCGGGGCTTCCTCGTCGTCGGCATAGTAGTCGGTTGAATACTGCGAAGCCTGGATCAACACCTGCCCGTCACCGCCCCTCGCAAAGCCTTTGACGCGGTACAGGTCGATCACCTTGACCTCTTCGCCAAACGTCCAGAGATCGTTGACGTTGGGTGTGTACTCCCATGTGCCATCAATGACCACAATGTCATTATCACCAGATTCCACTCCAGTAACCGAATCGACCGCATACAAGGTCAGCCGCTCATCCGTGCCATCGTGCGTACGAATCAGAAGGGCGTAATCCCCTTCGCCCATCTCTACGGACTTATCAAGCTTGACGCCATCGGCGTAGACCTCAACGACGCGCCCGCCAGAGGCCCGTTGGAGACTTGGGTGCTGGACGTAAACGATGTCACCCAAGTCGGTATAGATTGCATCCAGGCTGGCGGGGATTTCTATGAACCTCTTCATATACTGATTGACACGCAATTGCCGCGACGCATACCGCCACACTCTTGATCGTTTCGTATGCCCAAAACAATCCAAAGCGGCAGGAACATCATTCGCCGCCCCCAACAGAGGCACCGGCCACGATTCAGCGGAATAGTCACCCGTCTCGTCGTAAAACTCGCAATCGTACACCGTCGCCACTTCGCGAGTGTCAATCCACGTTTCACTGAATCCTCCACGCAGATTCGACACGTTGAACATCTGCACCGGCGTGCCCGGCTTGTCAATGACAATACCAATCTTGTGACCCCGGAAGTGCAGCATGGCACACGCCATACGGCACACACGAACCGCCTGATCCCACGCAGTACCCTCAGTGTCAAACACGCCATTGAAAACATATCGCTTCTCTGTACTGCCGGGCTCGCCCGACTCGTCCGGCACCAATTCGTCACACCAATCGGCCAGGGCCACGAAATCGGCAAGAATCAGATAGCTCGGGTCGAGCCGCCGGTAGTAATCGACCGAATATGCCTCCGTATCCCCATTGCCCTTGATAACCGGACGGGTCAACAAGTCATACGCCACCCAAGCCGGATTGTCCGACCACTCGATGTTCCACTCCTCCTCGTCGGGATCATACACCCTTACCAATTTACCCTTGATCTGTGCGTAGTAGTCAATCGCACCGGAGATGTCCTTCGAAGCCGCCGCCCCGATCGCGGTGTAAGCAAGGCCAGGATGCTTCTGTGCCGTTGTAAACGAACACTGAATGCAATCGAAGTAGAAGTCATCCCCCCGGTCGCTGTGCCGAGAGTTGTTTCGCGTGACACCAACTTCGTAGGTTGTACCCGCTACCAGCGTGAACGCTGTACCGCTGGTCTTCGTGAAGGGGCCGGAAGCACCATCGTATGTGCCGTCAAACCACAGGTGAAGGCGGACAGGGTTTTTTGTCTTGCCGTGAATCTCGCCGTCAAAGATTGTGTGCCAACTGCCCCCTGATGGCCGGATGCGAAAAGTCACATCGACGGACGTCGTGCCGCTGTCGCCGTCGGCGGTGTAGTTCGTGAATCCGTTGGGGAATCGCAATACCGCCGCCGCCCTATCACACTTGACCGCTGTAAACGTCTTGGTCACTTCATTCGGGGAAACAGCCGTATCGTAGCAGAGCTTGTTGACGGAAATCTCGAACCCATCGAGAACACTCGATGCCGCCTGGTCGCTGTTGCCGACAAAGTGCTCAATAACGAAATCATCCGAGTCGTCGTACTGCTCCGCCGCCTTGCCGTTAAGCTGCTCGGTCCCGTCAACGACCCCCCCAATCGGACCATCGCTGTAGGCGATTTTCAGGTGGTAAAGGTCTTTGGCGCTGCGGACATACAAACCCTTCAAGAGGGTCTGCGCCTGGGTCGTGTACTCGCCCGTGGCATAGGCGGCGATGATGCTGCCCTTGACGCCGAATGTACCATAGACCAATGGAACAAACGAGCCCACCCGTTGCGTCGTCTGCGGGTCCCATGCGTAGTGCTGGCTCGCATCCTTGGCACCCTCGCCCGGCCCGATCAGCGCATTGAGCGCCAGGGCTCCGCCCATCATAACCGCCGCATTTGCCAAACCATACGCGAACGCGGTAGATCCACCGGCCGCCCATGCCGCCGCACCATACCCACCAGCAGCGGTAGCCGCTCCGGAACTCACACCCGCCAACGGACCTGCTATGTACGGTGCCAGCATCGCCAACGCCACCATGCCAGCCATCATGCCCATCTGATCGCCTTCGCCGACAACCGGACGAACAACAAGCTGATTCACAGGGCTCGGTATCATCGTCCAATCGTCCACCTCCACCAACTGCCCGTCGATGAACGCCTGGACTTGAACATCCCGCCCATCGGTGATGTCCTGCTCGATGATCTCACCCAGACTCCGGCCATCACACTTGACGAACTGCCAAGCCCTCTTCGTGGTCATCGGGGTAAGCATGATGATCGACTCAAGGACGCTCTTCGGCCACCAATAGCCGTCGATGGTATCTCGCCACGGACGTCTTGACAGAGGCTCGGCAAGAACCCTCCCCGCCGCCCGGCCGGGACAGTGCAGAAAGAGGTTGTCATTGGGCAACACCACGCCGATATGAGCGTTCAAGTCTTTGCCCGAAAACGTCACCAGTGACCACGGGCGAGGCCATTCGATACGAACATAGTCAGTCTGCTGCTGCTCGTAAATCGGACGGGAGTCATTCGGGTTGACCGCCCCGATCTCGGGGATGTCCACGCCGATCCGGGCCATAAACGCCTTGACCAGACCATAGCAGTCGTAGGCGTCCGGGCCACTGGCGAATCGCTTGTAAGGCTTACCCAAGAACTCGCCAAGGATTGCGTCAAGCTCTCTCTGTGTGAATCGAATCATGCGTATCTGACCGCCTCTCTCCGCAGGCTCAGCGGCCCTCCGTAGTTGGCTGGAAACATCCCCCTGATCGTGCAGTCATCAGGATTACGATTGCACGTCGTCAACTCCCCGGTATAACCACACCGGGAATCCTTGAATTTGTGCCTGCAACTATGCGGATTGAGTCGATCCTCCGGCACTCGGTATCGGGCAGCTGGCGGCACGCCAAGCGTCAAATGGACATCCGGCCATGTATTCTCAGTTCCCGTGACCGTGAACGAAACCGCATCGTCGCTGTAGTCCTCGGCAAGAAACTCGGTGTTGATTTGAACGAACGAGAACACCGACCCGATCAATCCTGAGTAGTTCCGCACGTAGTCTTGCAGGACATACCCTACGTTGGTCACGCTCATCGTGATTTCAGGGATCTCGCCATCGGTATTGCAGGAGAACCCGCCCATCGTGAAGTTGAATGCGGAATACGTCTGCCCGCCATACACCACATCCTCAGTGTTGGCGGCATAACGAAGCGTCGGGCCACTGTCGGGCAGTTCCACCGTCAGTAGCCACACCCACGCCCCCGGCTGAGAAAGCTGGTTCTTTGCTTCAGTCAAATTGGAAGGCATGTCAGGCATTATGTATAACTCCCTAATGCTTCAAGAAAGTTAATTGTAACACGCCACTCGTCACTGTTGTCATTTTTGCGAGAGACATCGGGAGGACCATCGAAGTATACAAAATAATCCGTTGAATTCGTCAAATCAGTCCACTTAATCGGCGTATTTCCCCAATCTGCATCATCTTCATAAAAAGCCATCAATGTTTCATAATCCGTTTCCGACATATCCCTATATATCACCGTCCAGCGAAGTGGAACGTCGGTATACTTTTTCATAGACAGTATTCTGCCATCTTCCAAAGGCGTTACTATGCGATTGTCTATTGCATAGTTCCTACTATATCCTTCATCCACCGGAGCAGCAGTTAAAGTTGGGAACACAGGCTGTGCCATTATCTTCTCCTCGTTTGCCGATAGATCGGTCCCCGATTTCGCTCGTCCTTGAGCAACACAGACATTACCATATTTTTCGGATCGAAGTGGATATTTGACGCCGCGATTGGTGTGCTGGTTTGATTGTTGATGTTGATGGTCGGCGCTTGCGGCTCCTTCGCCGGTTTGCTCAACTCATCCCACGGTATAATCAACTCCGGTCCTGCCTCGCCGACCAACGCCATATGAGGTTGTGTGACAAGACCACCTTCGGCGTGACCGGCGGAGGAACTTAGAGCCGATCCCAATGCATTGCCGAGAAAGCCCATATTACTTGTCATCATGTTCGGATACGCATAGTTCCTGTCCTGTGCCGCTCCCATCATCATTGTTATCGAACGTGAAATGCTATGATACATCAACATCCGTACAAGCAACATGCCCATATCACGAAGAGACTCTTTCAAATCACGAGACTTCATCAAAGCATCTGTAAACGCCCCACTCAATCCATCCCTCAATGTTTCAGACAGTTTGTACCCAAGCTCCCCCAACGTCTCCATATTCATCATCATCTCTGAGGCGCCGGCTTTGGCCCCTTCAAAAAGATCATCGCCCATTCTGTCTCTTTGGATTTCGAGCAACTCCACTTGTCTCTCATAATACTTCGTTCTTAAATCCTCATCATTCACCAAGCTCCGCATAACTGCTCTTTCGCTATTCAGCAGTTTCAATCGCATTTCGTACTGCCCATTTGCATCTCTCAATGTCTCATACATCTGTGCTTTTTGTTCGTACTGTTCATCATTCATCGCCTCCAACAAATCCAATTGCCTCTGATACCATTTCGCAACAATCGGATGATCTCCAAGCATTGCCTTCAAATGAAGTCTTTGATCTTTTATCAACCTCAATTGTGCCTCATATGCCCCCTCTTGATCCATCAATCCCTCATACGAACTCGCAAGGGATTTCCTGATTTCCTGTTCATGTTGTTCCCTCGCCGCTATAAATTCATGTATTTCCTCCAATGATAATTTATCCGCTTTTGGAAGATTCTTTAACCATTCCGGCATGAAATCGGTTGGGTCGTCCCCCCATGCCTCATTCAACGCCTTCACCTTCTCCTGATGCAACGCCTCCTGTGCTTTCTCTATAGCCATTTCCTCATATTTCAAATTCACCAATTCCCTTTGTCTTTTTACCTCCTCCCCAGCCGCAACCAAATTTCTTTTATAATCAATCCTTCCCGGATCTGTTGTAAATACTCCCTCCAGCATCTCCAATGTTCGTCGCAATGAAGCATATGCCTCATCCAAATCCTCCACAGCCCGCCTATTGTCCTCATATACGCTAATATTTTCACTCGTTGGCCAAAATCCTTCTGTATATGTTTCTGGCACATTCTGAACCATCTGTTCAATATTTCTTTGCACATAAGTTTTTTCAAATACCGTTTTTAGCTTTTCAAACACAAACGGATCCATGACTCTGGCAGCCTGCTCCATTAGAATCTTTGCAGCTTCCAATTTCTTTGGATATTCGATCCCTGTCTTATCTATTTCATCCAGGGTCTTCCGAACAACTTCATATGCCTTATCCAGTGCCGTCAACTGTTCTGTATTCCCTGTATACAAACCTTCCATTTTTTGCTTAAAATTCCCATATCGTATCTCTAATCCCTCAAAATATCCCTCCGTTGTTGTGTTCAACAACTCCTCCGTCATTTCCCTTATACCCTTATCCCTCAAATGAACATTAACCATCAATTCAATTTCCTTCTGTGTTGCTCCCCCCAAAGCGGCTGCGTATACATCTGGATACGTTTTGAATATTTGTTGCATGTAACGTTGTTCCACTTCCTTTTCAATCCTTCTATACACCTCTATATCAATCGTCTCCCCAGCTTGTCTATCCTCTATATTTGGCAATACTTGTCGTGTTCGATACAACACCTCATATTCAGCCATCGCATCCTTTGCCATCTCTTGTCGCAAATCCCTCCAATATTGTTTCTCACCCCTTATATCCCATCCTTTCTTAAAAGCCTTCCACATTCCCTCCCCTGCACGAAACAGTAAAGCCACTGCTTCGCCAATCCCAAATCTTAATCCTTCCAAAATAGTCTTCCAAACCAATTCCGTTGCACCACTAAAATCTGTTCGCAAATAATCGACAAACACATCAAATTTGGCTTTTAACCCCTTTAATTCCACCCCCAACATTTCCACATACTTCTGCATGTTTATAGTATCTTCTTCTGTCCAATTCCTAAACTTCTCTGTTACAGTTTGGTACAAACTCGTCACCGTATCCTTCAAGCCCTCAAACGTCTTTGCCAACTTAGTGGAACTTAATGCCAAATACCCAATCAGCCCAAGTAAAGCTCCAGCCGGGCTTATCATTGCTGCAAATATAGCGAGAATTCCGCTCAACCCCTTCAACAAAAACGCTGTTGCAATTGAAAGAGGCCCTATCAAAGCCATAATCTCCGCCATATAAACAATCCACTTTTGAGCCTCCTCCGTCAGTCCTTTCCAAATCATCAGAAGCCTATCAATAACATCTCCTAATTTTAACAATTGATCCGCTATAATTCCAGCAATCGCAATCTTGATTACATTGAATTTGTTCTTGATAATTTCCATTTGATCCGCAAACGAAGTCAAATTGATCTTCGCCACTCTATCTGTAATTCCTGCAATATCCTTCAAATCATGGTAAAACCTACGCATCATGTTTGACTGCCCAATCATTGCCTGCGTTGCTCTCAACGACCTATCCTGAAAACCAAGCAACATCAACGCAGTTCTCATCCCCTCATCCGTTAAATTCCCAAACATAACCTCCAATTGTGCAATAATGTCATGCAGAGGCAGCATATTTCGTGATGCATTATACACATCCAATCCAAATTCTTTCCACGTGCTCTTATGTGTAATAAAAGCTCTCTGTAGATCACGATAAACCATATACAACTGAGTTCCTGCCTCTGACCCAACGTGCCCCTGATTTGCCAATGTCATCAATGCTGCAACACCCTCCTCAATCTCCTTGTTGAGAACACGAAGCATAGGACCAGCATTTTTCATAGCCTCGGAAAAGTCAAGAACTTTGGCGGTGGACTCAATAGCGGCATAGGTAAGATTATCAGAGACCCGTTTCATCTGTTCCATATTCTTAATCGGGTCTTCCATTTCCATTCCCAACGCTCTCTGAGACTTCGTAAGATACTTTACAGCCTCCGTCATTTCCATCATACCGACATACGCAAATTTTTCAACCTCAGGGAGGACTTCCATGGCTTTTTTATACCCCATGCCCGCCTGTCCCAGTTCCTCATATCCCTTCGCTAAATTTGTAGCTGATGTTGCTACTTTTGTGGAGAGATTCAAAGCCGTTTCCGCCAACTCTCCCTTCATTGAAAGATTTGCATCTTTCAAAAAACCAATGGACCGTGTGATAGCTTTGTCAAAAGCAGAAAATTCCTTTATTGAACTTCTTCCGAGCAAAACTAATGGGGCTGTAACATACAGCCCCATTTTCAAACCAAAGGAATACATCTTATTGGATAGATGATCGAGACTTCGATTTACAGAAGCCATCCCACTTAAATACGACTGGTTATCCAGTTTTAAGTGGGCAACCAATGTTCCTAAGTCCATCTGCATTATCGTTTTCCCTTAGATGCAGTCCTTTTCTTTTTTACAGCCTTGCTGCTACTTCCTATCACTCCCATCCAATACTTCTTTGCAATTTGTGCCCTTTCTTCCTTTGTCAATTTCTTCTGCTCATCCTTCTTATCCAACTTTATAAGAAAATCAGTAACTTTGATCTTCCCTGGATCCTTTGAATTAGCAGCGATTACCATTGCCGCAATTTGCGCCAAATAGTAATCTTCCTTTTCAATCCTCTTAAACTTATCCTCTTCTTCTTTGACAAAGAACGCGATCCACTTCAAAAACTCAACATAACTTACTTCTCTTTGGCACTTCTCTACAGAAATATGCAATCGAGAAGCCAGCTTAAACCAAGCCTCTTCTCTTTCTGTCAGTTTTTTACTTCTGCATTTCCAACCACACTCAATCCATTGATACCCTGAGCTTCGTCAAATAGTCCTTTTTGAACATCGTATGGAAACTTCGCGATGTCTTTGGCTGGAACTAAAGATTCATTCAGATAGAGACAGTATTTGAGAAGAGAGACGAACATGGATTTGTACGTTTTGATCTGTTTGATCTGCACACGACCTTCCGCATCCACCGCCGTCTCAATTCTGCCGCTATTTTCATCCAAATAGTTCTCAATACTCTCCCCACTCGCCCTCCTCACCTCATATACCACCACACTCCCATCTTCCAGTTCAATCGGAATCTCAATCGCTTTCTTCTTCAACGAAAATTTCACAACCTGATCCATCATTTGTCCTTTCCAAGACATTTAACATTTACACTACATCGATTTTAAGGGGTCTATAGACGCCTACAATCGATGATCGACTATAGACCCCTATCCATCTACACTTTTCACTTTTTCGTGCTTCTAAGAGCGTCATAGCGAAGGTATTAGGAGGTATAAACCGGAGCAGTTTCTTCTTGGGAAGAGTTCTGATTACTCGGAATAACAGTCACATTCGCCGTCGCCATCGCACCTTCTGTAATTGCAGCAGGGGTGAATTCATCAATCCATCCCCAAAACACCCATGTCGATTCATCGGGGAAAGTAATGGTGATCTGCTGATTCACACCAATCATTCCCGTAATCTCATCCAGAATAGCAGGATCATACTTTGCCGTTGCAGATGCATTCGTTAGCGAAATCAGTTTTTTCGGTGCTTTCGTTCTCCATGCCGTATTTCTCATTGTAGTCGTGTCATTCTCACCACCAGCACTAAATCCAGGAGGTGTAACTTCACGCTCATAGAAATACAAGGCAGCAGAAGTCGATTCACTGAAAGTCATCCTCGTTGGAAATCCATCATCAATAAACATTGTTGTTACTCCTTACTTAATTGCTCTTTTCTCTCATTATTGCAACTTCATCGAAACTGCAAAGTTTATGGAAAACATAAATCTTCTATTTTCGTCCAATCCCAACATTGTAATAGAAGAAGTCTGATGCAAATTCTGCAACTTCCATATTTCTCCACTTACAACAGAAATATTCACATTTTTCACCTCCTTGAAATCTTCTTCAATATCTGCCATCTTATCATATCCACTGGTCTCCGTCAAAGCCCTTACTAAAATCTCCACCCCAAAATGCTGATCGATATTCTCCCTCATATCCTTTCCATCAAATATACCAGGAGTATTGAAAATTGCAGCACAATTGACAGGGGTTCCTTTTTTGTCTGGCATATAACCAATGTACAAAGGCCAGTCTGTATTGTCAGATGGTTTGGAAAAGAGATTTGCTGTGTCTGTAGAATATTTGGCTACAACTTCAGAAGGCATCGTTCGACCTTCTGTAATTACATCTGGAACACCCGATGCAGTATAGATCGTTTCAAAGTAATGCGTTTCTCCGCCATATTCACATTTCACATAAAACTGATACTCAACATTGGCTATATCGGCACTGAAATCATATTCATATGTTCCTGTCGCTGTCTTCGCCATCGCAGTATCAGCAGCAACAACAACTTCCTCTGTATCCGTTCTTCTGATGCCAAACGTACCGCTTGGATCTGCAAGCACAGCACTCGTTGCATCTGCAAGAACACTTGCCACTTTGAATGTGAATTTCAGTGTAGCCATTTCTTACTCAATCACCGTAGTTTCCACTGTAATGTTTGTAGGAGCAGCCATCCTATCGGTAATCTCTTCACAATATGGAATGTGCAAGTTTCCAGATTCCTTCGCATACAAAAAATACCGAACACCAGAAATCCACGCAGCAGAATCCACCGTACATGTCCAGTGTCCATCCGCCTGATGCGCCCCAACACCTGCCGCTTCTTCTGTCTCCTGCCATGTATCATCGCTTGTGCGAAACCATTTTCCAGCATTCACACCAGTCAACGCCTGCAAATAAAACGTCACAGTACCAGAAGTAATTGGTGTTCCTGTAGCTCTTGCCACCATATCCACAAACAATGTATTTGACACACCTACTGTAAAAGACTGCATGGCTATACTCCAGGTTCCACACCAAACTTTCTCATACAATCACCAAACACCCATTGGTCCATGGCAGACTTCCTATGTCCGAAGTCTGCCAAACTACACAATTCAAAAACACATTATGCCGGAGGAATGGTCAAGGTCAGCGTTCCGACAGACACCGTCCCACCTGCTAACCATTCGGTTTCATCAAAATTGATGTCACCTCCAGAACCCTCAGCAACATCCCCATCAGCAACCTTCGTAGTTCCGTCCGCCTTGAAAAGAGCCCAACAACCAACCGTTCCAGAATCCGTTGCCGTCGCATTGCCGCCGGTGGATTCAATCGCTCCATTGCTCGCCTCTCCAAACGCCGCCAGCGTCACCGTAACTAAATCATCGCCGGCAGGAGCCAATTCGGCATTGGCATTCACAGCACCTTCGTAGAATGTAATTTTCGGAGTAGCTCCAATATAAGCCCTCAATCCTGTGCTATCGGCCGCCGCCGACGCTGCCGCATTCGTCAATCTCATAGCCATGTCATTTACTCCTTTTTATCAAAAGAAACACTGCTGACAACATCATGGATGGCAATACGAATGTCCCATCTGCAAATGCCTCAGCTTTTCCAAATACTGCTTGGCCAGATCCACTGTAGATCAGGCCATACAATCCATTTGCTGATGCTGTTGGCGATTTTACTGTTATAGTACCATAACCGGAATAACTCGAAGCAACAAAAGTTCCGGTTGCCAAAGCCTCCGCCTTGGAACAAAGCACATTTCCAATTCCAAAATAACTCGGAACCGTAAATGCACCAACTGCATCCGCCGTAGCCCTTTCTGCCTGCCCGCCTCCACTTCCAGTATACATTATAGATGCATACAAACCAGAGGCAGAAGCAATTGCCTTTCGGAACGAACCACTACCCGTACCAGAATACACTGGAGCAACAAAAGTTCCAGTTGAACTGGCTGTTGGAGATGTTATTTCCGGAGATCCATCGCCAACATAAATTGGCAACACATATGTTCCAGACGCATCCGCAACAACACTTGAAACAACCGCACTTCCTGTACCAACATACAATACGGAGGAATACAGACCAGATGCGGATGCTGTGGGCGTCCGCAACACACCAGTCCCCGATCCCGAATAGATCGGAACGACAAACGTGCCACTGGCATCAGCTATCAGACGGTCAACATCCGGCGAACCTTCGCCAGCGTACACAGGAAGCGTGTACGTTCCCGTCGCCCCAGCCATCACACCCGACACCGCCGCACTGCCCGTGCCCTCATACAGTGCTACCGAGTACAAACCAGAAGCAGAAGCCGTCGCCTTGGACACAAGCATGGTGCCAGAGCCCGCATAGGCCGGAACTACGAATGTCCCTTCCGATCCAGCAGTAACATTTCTTGCCGCAAAAGTCCCCGAACCTGCATAGACTGGAATCGTGTAGGTTCCTGCTGCCGATGCCGTTGCTCTGTCGAACGAAGCCGCTCCCGATCCAGCGTAGATCGCCACCGAGTACAAACCCGAAGCATTCGCTATGGCTTTGTCGAACGAAGCTGATCCTGTCCCGGAGTACATCGGGGCCGTGAAGGTGGCAGAGGCAGAAGCCGACGCTTTAGTAAACGAAACTGAGCCTGTGCCAGCGTAGACTGGGACAGTGAAGGTGGCTGAGGCTGAAAGCGTCGGCTGCTGGCATGAAGCAGTTCCGGTCCCGCTGTAGACCGCAACTGCATACGTGCCAGATGCCGCTGCTGATGGCTGTGCGATTGTCCCACCACCCGAACCCGCATACGCGGGGGCGGTGAATGTCGCAGACGCAGAAGCTGTCGCCTTGGTTACAGACGCACTGCCTGTCGCAGAATACTCGGGGGCAGTAAACGTTGCAGACGCAGAGGCCGTTGCCTTTGTTGCCGTGCCACCACCAGAGCCCGTGTACGACGACGCCCCGCCACCCAGCACCGCTCCCCACAGTTCGATGGGACGGCGGCGGAAGCCCTGCCACGGATCCACGTAGAGGCTGGCGATCTCGGAGGGGGTGAGGGCACGGCTGTAAATGACTATCGCATTTAAATCTACATCCGCAGAAAAGAGCGTCGATCCAAGTCGTGAGCCAATGCGAATGTCGTTGGCAGAGCCGTTTTCACCAATCCCTTGCGGACTCGCAGATTCGGCCTGATACACCCCATCTAAGTAATATTCTGGGGCCGATCTAGAAGCATGGCACACGAAAGCCAGACAATGCCATGTACCATCCAATACGGCATGTCCCTGACTGCATGGAACCACGCCGTACCGCCGCTCAATCGTCAGAACATTGTTATAGTGCATCAGAGTTAGCAGTCGTTTCCCGGTGGAATCCATAGCATCCAACAGCACCTTGTAGTGTACGTAGGGCCATCGCACCCAAAGGGCTATGGTGTATGCCTCGGTGTTGGCAATTCCTGGTAGAGTGCCCTGCAAATAATCATCGGAGCCATCCAGGTTCAGGTATCCACCCGTCCAGACCGGGGCGGAGTTCATTGCCAACGACAGCCCATGCCCGCTCGCATCGAACACCTTCGTGCCCGCGCCCTCGTTCATGGCGTAGGCGGCGACACATTCGTCGTTGATGGGAGCATAGGGATCGAGCGGGGTGCCGAGAGGCGGCTTGATGCGTTTGTCAAACGTGGGCAGGATCAAGCTCATCTCACGTAGCCGCCTGAATGTCCGGATAGATTGGAGTCAGCGTGATCGAACACGCCTTGCTCGTGGCATTGAGTGTCTTGGTGGCAGAGGCGTTCCAGACCCCGAGATTCACATACCGGCCGACGATTTCCACCAGATAGGATGCGTAAAACGTCTGGTCTGCCGCCACCGAACACACCACCTGACCGACGAACCGGAAGTTGTCGAACTTCGTTTCCGGCGTCACATCCCCATCCGAACTCAGATCCCGCCCCGTTGCCTCACTGTCGCTGAGATAGATGCGACAGA
>Ga0123335_1003669_pt1 | contig 21037 bp, 18 predicted proteins | sample BiotimSIPDNA_2_FD_89707 | JGI IMG/M metagenome (GOLD analysis project Ga0123335, IMG submission 89707) | Anaerobic biogas reactor microbial communites from Washington, USA - Biogas_R2 time_0 SIP DNA | ecosystem: Engineered > Bioreactor > Anaerobic > Unclassified | place: Washington, USA...
TGCTCCGAAAGATGTGAGCTTCCCGGCAAGGTAATCGCCACATGCTTCATGTGCCGATGTACCCGGCACACGGGGACCGAAGGCCACCTGTGCTTCCACATAGCGATAGGCACTGTCGGCAATGAAAGCCGGTGACTGCGGTTGATACACTTCTGCCACGACGCTCTTCTTCCCCGACTGGCAAGAGTTACATGATACGGTAAGCAGCATCCCTGCTGTCAATGCTACAACCATTGAAAATATGCCTACTCTTTTCATCCCTCTGTCTTTATTTCTTTTTCAATCCCCTTATTTCAAAATATCCTTCACCTGCAACTACCTGTTACGTTGGTAGGTAAAATCATAGATCCCCATATTGGTATAGGTCTCGCGCAAAGCTTCCTCGTCGTCGGAGATCACCAGCAGCTTGTCTCCGGCATAAAGAGCCGTTTGGCCTGTAGGAACAAAATACTGTTCATCACGTTTTACCATCACCACCAGCGTCTTGTCGGGCAGCGGCATCTCAATCAGGTTCTTGCCATACTTCAGTGTTTCTTCAGAGATCTCGATCTCTGTCATTGCCGACTTGATCTCCTCTGAGAACTCAACATCGAAATCCTCGAATGCTTTGAATTTCGAAGGCTTGTCGGCCAGCTTCAACCACTTGGCCACCAGAGGCAACGAGGTGCCCTGCACCAGAAGGGAGACAATGGTAATGACGAAGACCATGTTGAAGATCCATCTCGCATCGGGGATACCGGCGGCCAGGGGCAGGATGGCAAAGATAATGGGTACGGCACCTCTTAAGCCAACCCAGGAGACATACAGCTTGTCCTTGAAACCGATCTTCCGGAAAGGAGCAAGGGTTAGAAACACCGTGAGGGGGCGGCCTACTAAGATCAGGAAGAAAGAGACAATGACCGCCGGCACCAACACAGGGATCAGTTCAGCCGGGTTGACAAGCAGACCCAGCGTGAGGAACAGCAGTATCTGACTCATCCAGGCAAAACCATCCATGAATTTCATGGAGGTGCGCTTGTGAGAGAACTTGGCATTGCCGATCACCAGTCCCGCAATGTAAACAGCCAGATAACCATTCCCTTTCAAAAAGTAGGTGGCTGCAAAGATGAAGATGCCCAGTATCAACAGGAGAATGGGGTAAAGAGAAGCGTTGTCCATCCGGATGCGGTTGATGATGCTCACCGCAGCCTTCCCTCCCAGGTAACCGCAGGCTGCACCCACCGTGAGTTGTATCACGGTTTGCAGCAGCACCATGCCAATCTGTGGTTCCTTACCCGACTGGATGATGCCCATGAACATGATGGTGAGCATGTAGGCCATCGGGTCGTTGCTTCCACTCTCCAGCTCAAGCATCGGCCGCAGGTTGTTCTTCAGCACCAACCCTTTGGAGCGGAGAATACCGAATACCGATGCCGAATCGGTAGAGGAAAAGGTGGAGGCCAGCAACAGCGCTGTCAGAAAACCGATTCCCAGTCCGGCAAACATGTGTCCCGACAACCACCAGATAAAGAAGCCTGTTACAAGCGCCGTGATGAGCACCCCCAGGGTGGCCAGCACTACTCCCGGCCCGATCACCGGTCTGATCTCGTTGAACTTCGTATCGAGTCCACCCGAGAAGAGGATGATTGTCAGACAGATGGTTCCTATCATCTGTGCAGTTTGCACATTCTCGAATTGCAGGCCGAAACCGTCCGATCCGAAGACCATCCCCACCAGCAGGAACAGCAATAGCACCGGCACACCAAAGCGGTGTCCCGCCTTTCCCAATAGCATGCTGATGAAAAACAATACCGAGCCCGTAAGCAATAATAATTCTGTACTTATAGTCATGTTCACATGTAGTTTTATTGAGTAAGGTGGATTCCTGATTCAGTCACGGTTAGCGTCGCATTGAGGCCCATCAGCAGGGGATAATTCGCCCTCACATGACCTGTCGGGAATCCGAAACAGAGCGGGAATCCCTGATTCTTCACTACCTCGTAGAGCGATTGCAGCAGGGGAGAGTTCATTTCTGTATCCTCCTCATAGCCGGCAAAATGCCCCACCATCATGCCTCCAATTCTGTCGAAAACACCGGCAAGCAGCAGCTGATGAATCATCCGGTCAACCTTGTAGGGCTGCTCCCCAACATCCTCAAGAAAGAGGATCCCCCCTCTGGGGATTTTCGCAAATTTCGTGCCAAGGAGAGAGCTGAAAACGGAAAGGTTTCCACCGAAAAGGCGCCCGGTCACTCTCCCGGCACGGTTCAAAGGCTGGTATTCCCTTACCGGTATCTCATAGCGCAGCGGCTTGCCAAAAAGAATATCGTGCAAATAAGCTGTTGCCCTGTCACCCTCGCTCTCCTCAGCAAGATGTTTTGCCATGGGAGCATGCAGCGAGGCGATATCCTGCAGCTGTAGGGCGGCATGCAGGCCAGTGATATCACTGTAACCCACCACCCATTTGGGGTTTGACCGGATAGCGGTGAAATCGAGGTGCGGCAGCAGTTGGACTACACCATAACCGCCCCGGGAGCAAAGGATTAGGCGCACAGCTGGATCATCCATCGCTTGCTGCAAGTCGGACAACCTCTCCTCCACACTACCGCTGTAACGACCCTGGCTGCCAAGCGCATGAGGGGCAACGATCGGTTGCAACCCCCACCTTCTCAACAGAGCTGCCGCACCCGTCACATATTGTGCCTCAATCCTGCCCGCGGGTGAGAGGATCACGGCACTGTCATCTGGTTTCAGGGCAGGGGGTCGCTTCATCGTTAGAGCATGCTATTGCTTATGCGTCAATGTTGGCGTAGGTAGCGTTCTCTTCGATGAACTCACGTCGGGGAGCCACCTCTTCGCCCATCAGCATGGTGAAGATGATATCGGCATCGGCGGCATTCTCAATTGTCACCTGCTTCAACAGCCTGTTCTCCGGGTTCATCGTGGTGTGCCACAACTGTTCGGCGTTCATTTCACCGAGACCTTTGTATCGCTGTGTGTGGATGGCATTCTCGTTGCCGTCGCCATACTTGTCAATGAAATCCCTTCGTTGACGCTCGTTGTAACAGTACTCCTCCACTTTCCCCTTCTTACAGAGGTAAAGCGGTGGTGTGGCTATATAGACATAACCGTTCTCAATCAACACCCGCATGTAACGGAAGAAGAAGGTGAGGATCAACGTGTCGATGTGGCTGCCGTCGACGTCGGCGTCGGTCATCAGAATGATCTTGTGGTAACGCAGCTTGGCAATGTTGAGCTCCTTGGAGTCATCCTCGGTGCCGATGGAAACGCCCAGTGCTGTGTAGATATTCTTGATCTCTTCGCTCTCCAGCACCTTGTGAGGCATTGCCTTCTCCACGTTGAGGATCTTACCTCGCAATGGCAGGATGGCCTGAAAGATACGGTTGCGGCCCTGCTTGGCAGTACCGCCGGCAGAGTCACCCTCCACCAGGAAGATCTCGCTCTCAGCGGGATTCTTGCTGGAACAGTCGGCAAGCTTACCCGGCAGTCCCGCGCCCGAGAGGGGCGACTTGCGTTGCACCATCTCACGTGCCTTGCGTGCTGCCTGGCGTGCCGTGGCTGCCAGAATCACCTTCTCCACGATCACCTTCGCCTCCTTGGGATGCTCCTCCAGGTAATACTTGAGTGCCTCCCCGATGGCCTGGTCCACCGCCCCGATCACATCGCTGTTGCCCAGCTTGGTCTTGGTCTGTCCCTCGAACTGTGGCTCCTGCACCTTCACGGAGAGCACCGCGGTGAGTCCTTCGCGGAAGTCATCGCCGCTGATCTCCACCTTCACCTTCTCCAGCATCCTGGAGTCCTCGGCATACTTCTTCAGCGTGCGTGAAAGACCTCTGCGGAAACCGGTGAGGTGGGTTCCCCCCTCAATGGTGTTGATGTTGTTCACATAAGAGAAGATATTCTCATTGTAGGTATCATTGTATGTCAGGGCTATCTCAATCGGGATGCCATTCTTCTCGGTGGTGATATGAATGGGATCCTGGATGAGTGAATCCTTGTTCTTGTCGATGTAGAGCACGAACTCCTCCAACCCTGTTTCTGAGTAGAACCGTTCGGTCTTGAACGTTCCATCTTCACGGGGATGGCGTTTGTCGGTAAGCGTCAGTGTGAGTCCCGCATTCAGGAATGCCAGTTCCCGCAGACGGGTGGCCAGCGTGTCGTAACGGTACTCCATGACGGTGAAGATGGTGTCATCAGGCTTGAAGGTGATCACCGTGCCAGTCTCCTTCGTTTCACCCATGACCTGTACATCTGAGTATGGTTTTCCCTGAGAGTACTCCTGCACATATATCTTCCCGTTCTTGTAAACCTCTGCTTTCAGGTAAATGGAAAGGGCATTCACACAGGAGACACCAACACCATGAAGTCCCCCGGAGACCTTGTACGATCCCTTGTCGAACTTACCCCCGGCGTGGAGCACGGTGAGCACCACCTCGAGGGCCGACTTCTTCTCTTTCTCGTGAAAGTCGACCGGGATACCGCGCCCGTTATCCTTTACAGTGATGGAATTGTCTTCGTTGATGAAGACATTGATTTCCGTACAATAACCGGCCAATGCTTCGTCGATTGAGTTGTCAACCACCTCGTAAACCAGGTGGTGCAACCCTTTCTCACTCACATCGCCGATGTACATGGCGGGACGCTTCCGTACCGCTTCAAGTCCCTCCAGCACCTGGATATTTTGCGCGGAATAATTCCCGCTAGCCGATTTCAATTCTTCTTCTGACATATTGTTTTGCTAAATTATATCACTTTATAGTTGAATGCCTTAGAGAGGCTTTCAATGCTGCATTAAAAACGAACAAATATACAAAAAAAACGGCTCTCCGGCAACCGTTTTTTGTTTTTTTAGAGGCAAGTATCACCGGCAGGAAATAAAAAAAAACGGACGCTACGCCCGTTTTTACACCAACTACATCAAACCATTGATGTTATACCTCATAATCGATCGCTGCCCGCGCCGTACGAACCTTCGAAACATACTCACCTGCCTTCAGGTGATCAGGATGAATGGCGTAACGCTGCAGATCTTCGAGCGAATCAAATTCGCTCTCCAAAAGGATGTCATAGTTCTCACCAGATGCCGCCTCATGGTTGATCTTCACCTCCATCCTGCGGATCTCAGGGATCACCCCCTGCAACGCCTCCAGTTGCTCCTTGATGATGCGTGCATTCTCTGCCTTCGAACGGCCCTCTGCCTCTTCAGACAGCTTAAACATTACCAGATGCTTGATCATAACTTCAATATTAAATTGCACAACGCTTGTGGGCTGTATTGCACATATGAAAAAAGCCGAACAAATTTGTCCGGCTCAAATATCTTTTCATTGCGAAAGGCAATCAGCTTAAGCTGTTCAGGTGAGCAGCCAGCTTCGACTTCAGGTTGTTGGCCTTGTTCTGGTGAATGACATTCTTCTTCGCCAGCTTATCCAACATGGAACAAACCGCGGGGTACTGCTTAACAGCTTCCTCTTTCGAAGTCAGGGTACGGAACTTGCGCACCTGGTTACGAGTGGTACGGGAAGCATACCGGTTTGTTAAACGACGTACTTTGGTCTGCCTGATTCTTTTTTCTGATGATTTGTGATTTGCCATTTTGATTGACGCGTATATAAAATTCTTTTTTATTTCTTGTAGCCCATAGGGGAATCGAACCCCTCTTTCCAGAATGAAAATCTGGCGTCCTAACCGATAGACGAATGGGCCTTTTGGCGGGCGTGAACCCAGGCGCAACAGCTTGCTGTCTCAATTGCGGGTGCAAATATAGAGCCTTTTTCTGAAAGTGCAAAACATTTAATGCATTTTTCCCTAAAATTTTTAACTCATTTATGGTTACCACTTCAAAATCAGCTAAAAATGTTTTTTTGTACTTCTAAAATTGGTTTAATCAGATTTTTTTTCTATTTTTGCACCCCATAAATTCAAACGACAACTCATAAACATTGTAATATATGAAACGTACATTCCAACCCTCAAACAGAAAGAGAAAGAACAAACACGGGTTCCGCAGCCGCATGGCTTCCAAGAACGGCAGAAAAGTACTTGCTTCACGCCGTGCCAAAGGACGTGCCAGATTATCGGTATCCGACGAATATTGAGATTGAGCTGTTCAATCGGAAAAAAAATGAGACTGTCTCCAAATTGAGGCAGTCTCTCTTTTTTTGTGCCATGTTGAAAAGAATGGCAAATACGCTCACCCCTGTGGACACACCTATTGCCCGTGCTTGATGCGCAAGCTGAGTTGAGAGAGATTGTAGCTACATCTTGGAGGTTTCAGGAGACATTCACTGGCATACCCTAATTACCCCTTCATTATCCCCTCATAAAAGTATGAGGGGATAATGAAGGGATAGCGACCAATATTAGAACAAATACTTGCCAATAATATGGCAACGACAACGCAACCCAACAGAATAATGGCCATCTCATCCGATTTGATGAGACGGCTTCATAATTTTTTAGTTTCTGCTTCTTTGCAATATCACTGTGTACGCTTCTTTTTCCCTCCTTTACCGGCACACTGCCAGTAATTTTTCCTATTTTTGCAGAAGAATTGACTTATCCGGCAAACTGATCGATCGATATGAGCAAAAAACAATCACCTAAAAGCCTCTTCGGGGGTGGCATCATCAAGAACCTATTGAAGATGGCAGCCGCAGCACTGCTGCTGGCACTGCTGGCTTTTCTGTTTCTCAGCATATACACCCGCCATGGGCAACAAGTGGAGATTCCATCCCTGGGTGGACTGCAGGCTGAGGAGGCCAACAGGCTGCTGCATGCCAAGGGACTGCATGCGGAGATTGTAGACTCTGTCTATTTCCGCGATGGGGTGCCGGGTGCCGTCATCGATCAGACACCCAAGGCCGGTAATAAGGTGAAGGAAGGGCGTGCCATCTACATCACCATCTACTCCCGCACCCCCCAAATGGTTTCGGTACCTGAGCTGGTCGATTATTCCACGCGACAGGCCATGGCCATGCTCACCTCCATGGGGTTCAACCAGATTGCAATTGAAGAGATCCCGGCAGAATATGCCGGCCTGGTGGTAGCAGTCAAATACCATGGAAGGCCTCTGGCAGCTGAAGAGAAGATACCGGCAGCCTCACCGATCACATTGGTTGTGACAAAAGCGTTCGACAGAGACTCGCTGTCGATGGAGAACGACTACAACTCACTCCCGCAACAACCAACAAACGGTCAGCGTGAACTTGGCAACGGGGGAAACATCGATGACACCTTTTTTTAAAGAGCCTGCTTGTGACAAACGACCAATTGGATGACAACGAATTGCTTTCCGAGGAAGAGATCTTTGACGAAGAGAACCGGGAAGATGGACAACGATACGAACATTTTCGTTTCGTGGCCGACAAGGGACAGAGCCTGCTTCGGATCGATAAGTTCCTCTCGGTAAGGATCGAAGGCATCTCACGCAACCGCATACAACAAGCTGCGGATGCAGAATGCATCCTGGTGAACGACGAGCCGGTGAAGGCAAGCTACAAGGTGAAGCCGCTCGACGTGATCTCCATCGTGATGGACCGACCCCGCCGTGAGCTGGTGATCCAGCCGGAAGATATACCACTCAACATCGCTTATGAAGATGAGACCGTGATGGTGATCAACAAGCCGGCAGGCATGGTGGTGCACCCCGGGCATGGCAACTATACCGGCACGCTTGTCAACGCAGTGGCTTATCACCTTCACAGGGACAACATCAAGGAGCTGGATGACCCGCGACTGGGACTGGTACACCGCATCGACAAGGATACATCGGGGCTGTTGCTGGTGGCCAAGACACCCGAAGCCAAGACCCACCTGTCGGCACAGTTCTTCAAGAAGGAGACCAAGCGGCTCTACGTGGCACTTGTGTGGGGCAACCTGGAGAAGGAGAGCGGCACCATTGAAGGGAACATCGGGCGTGACCCGAGAGACAGGATGGTGATGCGCGTCTTCCCGGATGGTGAGCAGGGCAAGCCGGCAGTGACCCACTACAGGGTACTGGAACGGTTTGGCTACGTTACATTGGTGGAATGCCGCCTGGAAACAGGCCGCACCCATCAGATAAGGGTTCACATGAAACAGCTCGGACATCCTCTCTTCAACGACGAGCGTTACGGGGGGAACGAGGTACTGAGGGGCACCCATTTTGCCAAGTACAAGCAATTCGTCTACAACTGCTTTGCCCTCTGCCCGCGGCAGTGCCTGCATGCCCGTACGCTGGGATTCATACATCCGGCCACGGGAGAGGAGATAAATCTGGAGAGCGCGATTCCGGACGACATGCAGCAGGTGATCGACCGCTAGCGCAGCTACACTGCATCGAGAGAGATAGAATAGGTTTAACAGAACAGCACACCATATATAAAAGAATGAAACGTAACATTGCCATCATCTGGGGAGGCTACTCCTCCGAAAAAGTGGTTTCCGAGAAAAGCGCTGCCGGCATATTCTCCTTCATGGACAAGGAGCGGTACAATATCTGGAAGGTACGCATCGACCGCAATGAGTGGGTAGCAGAGGATAAGGGAGCGATGCTCCCGGTAGACAGAAACGATTTCAGCATCCTCACCGACGAGGGGAAGGTTCGTTTCGATTATGCATACATTACCATACATGGTACACCGGGAGAAGACGGCACCCTGCAGGGATACTTCGACATGACAGGCATCCCCTACTCCAACTGTGGCGTACTGGCATCTGCCCTCACCTTCAACAAGTTCACCTGCAACCACTTCCTGAAGAACTTCGGCATCGATGTGCCGGGATCCATCCTGCTGCGGCGGGAAGACCCGATCACCGCGAATCAGATTGTCGCATCGCTCGGACTCCCCCTGTTTGTGAAACCCAATGTCGGGGGATCCAGCTTCGCCACCACCAAGGTGAAAGAAGCAACTCAACTGGAGAATGCCATTGGTGAAGCGTTCACCGAAGCATCGGAGGTGATCGTGGAACAGTTTGTTGCAGGCAGGGAGGTGACCTGCGGCTGTTATACCTCACACCGGGGATTCACCATGCTGCCGCTCACCGAGGTGGTCACCCACAATGAGTTCTTCGACTACAATGCCAAATACAACGGCGAAGTGGAGGAGATCACACCGGCACCCCTGCCGGAGAACATCACCTGCAACGTGCAGCAAATCACAGAGCGTATCTACCGGCTGTTGGGAGCCCGCGGTATCGTGCGTGCCGATTATATTCTGATGGGTGAGCGCCCCATTCTGCTGGAGGTGAACACCACCCCCGGCATGACACCCACCAGCTTTATCCCGCAACAGGCAGCGGCTGCCGGCATCTCCATGAGTGATCTCTTCACCGAGCTCATCGAATCAGCCTTCAAGACTCAATGAACCGCGATATCCTAAAATAAAAGCATATGGAAACTACCACACCCTCACAATTTGACGATATCCGCCCGCTGCTTGACAGCGAAGTGGAGGAGACCATTGCGGAACTGATTGCCGACCCTTACTTCCGGCGCGTTGCCGAACCGTTCATCAAGCCCTTCAGCTGGGAGCAGTTCACCGCTACGATGGGTGCCTGCAAGGAGAAAGAGACGTTCCAGCGATCCATCATCTACCCAGTCATGAAACAGCTGATTGGCAAGACCACCAGCGAGATGAAAGGATTTGGTTGGGAAGATGCCGACAAGGTGAACGGCAGCCTCTACATCTCCAACCACCGCGACATCGTACTCGACGCTGCCTTCCTCAACATCCTGATGTTCGACAAGGCGATGTCCACGACTGAGATTGCCATCGGTGACAACCTGCTCATCTATCCCTGGATCGAGAAGCTGGTACGCCTCAACAAGAGCTTCCTCGTGAAAAGAGGCGTCTCGGTGCGTCAGATGCTCCAGGTCTCGAAGCACCTCTCAGACTACATTCACCACACGGTAACAGAACGTTCTCAATCGATATGGCTTGCCCAACGCGAAGGGAGGGCCAAAGACTCTAACGATAAGACACAGGTCAGCCTGCTGAAGATGCTCACCCTCCACAACAGCACCGAGCCGTTGGCGACGCTCAGGGAGCTGCGGATCACCCCGTTGGCCATCTCCTATGAGATTGACCCCTGCGACTACCTCAAGGCAAAAGAGTTTCAGCTCAAGCGCGACAATCCCGATTACCGGAAGAGTGGCGCTGATGACCTTGAGAACATGGTCACCGGCATCACCGGCAACAAGGGAAGGGTGCATTTCCGCATTGGCAAAAACATCAACAAGATGCTGGATTACATCCCCGCCGGAACACCCAAGAATGAGGTGGTGGAGAAGGTAGCCACCATCATCGACAATGAGATCTACCGCAACTACAGCTTCTTTCCATGGAACTATCTTGCCTATGACATGATGAGCGGAGAGCGTCGTTATACAGAGGAATACACCAGGGAGGATGTAGAGGCATTCGATACTTATCTGAATGGTCAAGTCAGCAAGATCGACATCCCCAATCGCGACGATGCCTTCCTTCGGGAAAAGATGGTGATGATGTATGGAAATGTGGTAAGAAACAAACTACTGATCCCCTAATACAGAGATGTTGATGAGAAGATCGATGATCCTGACAGCGGCATTGATGCTTTTCATGCTCCTTCCCCGATGCAGTGAGAAGCCGGAGCGACTTGAGGATTACCTTGTCGATATAGCCACACGCGTCACCACAGATGAAGGGTGTCGCTACAGGCTGGATAACAGTCGTCTGCTGATACCTCGCGAGGGGGATGAATGCTCCGGCAGTGACAGGCAGAGGGTGATCCTGAACTACAGCTTCCTCAAAGGAGATACGATACATGTAAACTCTGTCGGAGAAATCTTCACAGACAGCATCCGGAGCGTCGGTTTTCCTGAGAAGCTGGGAACTGACCCGGTGAAGATACAAAGCGTGTGGATGGGAGGAGGATATCTGAATTTAATCATTGAAACCGAATACCACAGCCTACCGCACAAGGTGGCACTCTTACGAGACAACAACGCTGAAACGACAGATTTGTGGTTCAGTCACTCCCGCGACCAAGATCCGCCCGGCTACCCGAAAAGATTATACGCCTCATTCTCACTTGATGCGCTGCATGGAACAAATAATGGAGATTCCTTTACCTTCCGTCTCTTCATTCATACCTACAGTGGGGTTCGCACCTTTCACTTCACACTGCCGGAATAGGCTCCTCATCGATAGTGAAATCGATGGGAAGGAGACACTTCACGTTCACCTTCTCACCATCGTTTAAACCGGGTTCCCAGCGCGGCATCAGTCCCAGCACACGGATCGCCTCGTTGTCGAGTTGCGGGTGGAGCCCCTCAACCACTTCGATATTGGAGATCGATCCATCACTTCCCACAATGAAGGAACAGAGGATGCGTCCCTCAATGCCCTGTTGGCGTGCTTCTTTCGGGTAGCGGATGTTATGGGCGATAAACTCAGCCAGCCCCTGTTCACCATAGACGTATCGTGGCATCTGATCCACGATGGTGAGGATCTCATTCTGTTCCATGATCTCCGGATCGGTCTTGGCATAAGCACGTGCGGTGGCGCTCTCGGAGGGACGCGTTCTGACGGGTGCCCTGCGGGCTTGCTTGTTCAGCTTGAAATACATCGGCACATAACTCTCGGCGCGCACGATCTCGCCTTTGTGTCGTGCCGGCCGCCAGGGAGGCATCAGCTGCAGAATGCGCAGCGCCTCGGCATCGAGCAAAGGATCGGCCCTGTGGATGATGTTGAAGTTGGAGAGCGTTCCATCTTTCTCAACCACAAAGGTATAGACTACCAGTCCCTGTATTTCGCGATCTGCAGCATCAGCAGGATAGCTCAATGTATTGGAAATAAAACGATGCATCTCGGCGGTTCCTCCCGTGTACAAAGGGAGAAAGTCGGGATCTTCAACAACATGGTTGCCAGTGGATAATGGTGGCTCCTGTGCCATCAACATGGATTGCATTCCCGTAATGCTGCCTGCCAGTAGGGCGATGGTCAGCAAAAGAGTCATAGTGGGTAATTTCATTGGTTGCTATTGGTGTGTATATGTGATTCGTTATCGCAGTACAAAGATAATCAATCCGCACGTTTTTCAAAAAACAAACCGAAATGGCAACCTGATTGCACACAAATTCAATGCAATCCAACAAAGAAACAGTGCATAGCTATACAAATATCGCTTCAAAAAGTGTATCTTTGTGCCCTCAAAAGATTGTTTTATGCAAAATATCCGAAATATCGCCATCATCGCTCACGTGGATCATGGCAAGACCACCCTGGTGGACAAAATGCTCATGGCCGGTCACCTCTTCCGCGAGAACCAGCAACAGGAAGATCTGTTTCTCGACAACAATGACCTGGAGCGGGAGCGTGGCATCACCATCCTCTCAAAGAACGTATCCATACGATATAACGACACCAAGATCAACATCATCGACACACCGGGACACGCCGACTTCGGCGGCGAGGTGGAGCGAGTGCTCAACATGGCCGATGGCTGCCTTCTGGTGGTCGATGCTTTCGAGGGACCGATGCCCCAGACGCGATTCGTGTTACAGAAAGCACTTGAAATAGGACTGAAGCCGGTGCTGGTGATCAACAAGGTGGACAAGCCCAACTGCCGCCCCGAGGAGGTGCAGGAGAAGGTGTTCGACCTTATGTTCAGCCTCGATGCCACTGAGGAACAGCTAGACTTCCCCACCATCTACGGTTCAGCCAAGCAGGGGTGGATGTCGGACGACTGGAAGAAGCCCTCCGACAACATCCTCCCGTTGCTCGACGCCATCATTCGTCATATCCCCGCCCCTAAGATGCTGGAGGGCACCCCCCAGCTGTTGATCACCTCACTTGACTATTCAAACTATGTGGGACGTATCGCCGTGGGACGCGTGCACCGAGGCACCCTTCTCTCCGGCAAGGATTATGCCCTCTGCAAAAGAGACGGCAGCATCAAGAAGACAAGGATCAAGGAACTGAACCTGTTCGAGGGACTGGGAAGGACGAAGGTGGAATCGGTTAGCTCGGGCGATATCTGCGCCCTGATAGGCATCGATGGCTTCGAGATCGGCGACAGCATCACCGACCTGGAGAAGCCTGAGCCCCTCGATCCGATAGCAATCGACGAGCCCACCATGTCGATGCTCTTCACCATCAACAACTCACCTTTCTACGGTCAGGATGGCAAGTTTGTCACCTCCCGTCATATCTACGACCGTCTGCTGCGAGAGCTGGACAAGAACCTGGCCCTGCGTGTCGAGGAGACCGGCAATGCCGACTCCTGGATCGTCTATGGTCGCGGTGTGCTGCACCTCTCGGTGCTGATCGAGACAATGCGCCGTGAAGGATATGAGTTGCAGGTAGGGCAACCACAGGTGATCATCAAGCAGATCGGTGGCGAAGATTGCGAACCGGTGGAACAGCTGACAGTCAACCTGCCGGAAGAGTCGGCCAGCAAGGTGATCGACATCATTACCCGCCGCAAGGGTGAAATGCTCACAATGGAGAGCAAGGGAGACCGCATGCACATGGAGTTCACCATCCCCTCACGTGGCATCATCGGTCTCAACAACTACGTGCTCACCCTCTCTGCCGGTGAGGCGATCATGGCACACCGCTTCCTGGAGTACCAGCCCTGGAAAGGGAACATTGAGAAACGGCAGAATGGCTCCATCATCGCCGGCGAGTCGGGCAATGCATATGCATATGCACTAGACAAGCTGCAGGACCGCGGCCGCTTTTTCATTGAGCCCCAGACCGATGTCTACCAGGGACAGGTGGTGGGTGAACACAGCAAGGAGGGCGATCTGGTGGTGAACGTCACCAAGTCGAAGAAGCTGACAAACGTACGGGCCTCCGGTACCGACGACAAGGCTCAACTGGCACCTCCCGTAGTCTTCAGTCTGGAAGAGGCACTCGAGTACATCAAGGAGGATGAATATGTGGAGGTAACACCTCATCACATGCGTATCCGCAAGATGCTACTCGACGAGACCGAGCGCAAGCGTGCTTCCAAGAAAGGATAATGCTAACAAGTTCACACAATGGGACAGGACACATCTTTCTGCCTATCCCATTGTGTGATTGTTGAAACTATTTTATATTCAGTTACTTTTTTACCACAAGCTGGTATTCTGTATTACCGTTTCCTTATCTCGATCCTGGCTTTAGAGTTGCTCTCGAAAGCGACTCCAACTATTCGGTTGCACCCTTCTAGAATATTTTGATAGGAAAAGCGATCATACAAATCATTTCCACTGCTCTCAAAGATCATTTTCTCATTGCTCCAACTAACGACCGGTAAGTTTTTTAATGTAAAGGCATAACAGTCGTAAATCTGTTCAGCTAAAAGTAGTTTTTTGTTTTTGAAATCAATCTGTAGTTTGTAATTCTCTTCTCCAGCGAAATCAGAATGCATTGTTGTGACAAAATAACCATCCTTGTAGGTTAGTGGTTCAAATCCATCCCATTCTTCGCTATGTTCCATCCATGAAGTTAGGATATCTCCTTCGTCATTCACCCATTCAGCCTCTATCTGGAAATTGTCAATAGTGTATTTGAACTCGTAATTACCCTTCGGCCCTTCTTCATCAGACTCCGGTTCCTGCGTATTCACCTCGGTCACGGTCACCTTGCCTGCTTCCACCTCAACTTCCACTGTTCCACGGTAACCTTTTTCGTTGATCACTGTCACCAACCACTTACCTGCCTTTACAAGCATATCGATACCATCCGAGATGCCAGTCTTCGTGGTGGTGTAGATGGATGGAGAACCATCACTGCTGGTTGCTCCTCCTTTCTTTTCTACAATTACAATGGATTTAGTTTTTTCTTTATTCTTATCCGTTATTGACACCTTGCCTTTGGTCTCCTCCTTGTCATCTTTTTTGAACACCGTCTCATCTACCTTGTTGCGGATGGCGTTCACCACGTCACTGCCGTTGAATCCCGTGTATCCGATGTCACCGGTCACCTCCTCCAGGATATCGGTAACGGCATGAAACCCATGTTCAGCTGCTTCTTTCCAGCTCTCCGACTTGGTCATCTTCTCCACATTATCAGCCACTTTAGTTACCGTGGTACCTGTACCAAAACCGGGAACTACGGCTGATGTCGCGTCAAGGACCACGTTGGCTCCCGATTCAACACCCTTTGCTCCTTCGTTCACCACGATCTTCTGCGGTGTAAGCCCTTTCTCCTGAGCCAGGTCGGAGAACTCAGTCTCTCCATCGTGATAAAAGTCATTGTATATCTGTCCTGCCGAAGAGTCATAATCACCCTTTTGCAGCTTATTCCAGAAATCGGCCTCATTCTTCGATTTATTTTTCCACTCATCCCTCATGCCATTGTAGAGCTTGCTGCGTTCGGCAGCTGTCATGTTGGAAGCGATGGTGGTGATCCGTTCCCGGTTGCGCTCACCCGCTCCGCTTACCCAGGAAAAGAATTCCTTGGCGGAACTGAAGATGCCGCGCGTCTGGGTAGGTCGTTGGAGTACACCCGATGATTCAAGCTGCTGAATGGCAGCAACATATTTATCAGCTTCCTTGTTCAATTCTTCCAGTTCAGCGAAAAACTTACTGAACTCAGTTTTGCTGATTGTTCCTTCGAAGGGAGCTTTAGTGAATCCATCGGAAGTATAATTCAGGGCATTTAAGATCAGCGACTCCTTGCGGTAGGCGAACTCGTAGAATAGTTCCGCATCACTTTTAAAACCCTCATAGCCGATATCGGCATTACCTACTCCAGGTTCATTTGGATTGCATCCGGAAAATAGAGTGATTTGTAACACCAGACATACAATTAATGTAGAAATGAATGACCTTTTCATCGTTTAGGTTTTTGGTTATTTTTATTATAATTTCACATCACAACCAAAACAAAATTAGCCATAAATCAAGTTCAATCATATTACAAATCGTACAATCTTATATAACAAATCGTACATCTTAACAAAAAGGATGAAGATGAACTGCTTACATTGAATGGATGTAAATCACTGATGCAAAAAAAACCCTGCCGACTGGCAGGGTCCTATAACTTTTAAGGTGTAATCAAACATGTCATTTTATCAGGTTGATAAACTCCTCCCGTGTTTTCTGCTCACCGAAGACACCGGTGAAATCGGATGTGGTGGTGATGGAATGTTGCTTCTCCACACCACGCATCTGCATGCACATGTGCTGTGCTTCTATCACCACCATCACTCCCATGGGGTTGAGCGTTTTTTGTATGCACTCCTTTATTTGTGTGGTAAGCCGTTCCTGCACCTGTAGGCGACGGGCAAAGATATCCACCACCCGGGCAATCTTGCTCAACCCGGTAATGTAACCGTTGGGAATGTAGGCCACATGAGCCTTTCCGTAGAATGGTAGCATGTGATGCTCGCACATGGAGAAGAGATCGATATCCTTCACGATTACCATCTGGCGGTAGTTCTCCTTGAAAAGTGCGGAGCGGAGAATCTCCTCTGGATCCTGCCAGTAGCCCCGGGTGAGGTACTGCATTGCTTTAGCCACCCGTTGTGGCGTCTTTATCAGTCCCTCGCGACCGGTATCTTCTCCCAGCAATGTGAGAATATCCTGCATGTGATCCGCAATCAGGTTGCGGTTCTTCTCTATTTCTTCTGACGACATCTGATTTCTTTGTTGTAGGCTTTTATTCCCTGGTGGAGGGTGTACTGTGTACCGGTATCTTAACCTCATCCACCACGATATACATCTCCCTTCCAAATGAGGGGAATGCCCTTCGTATCTCCTGCATCACCTCCTCAGCCTCCGCGCGTTTATCGAAGTTCCCTACGCGCAATCTCCAAAAGGGAGAATCAAACATCACCACAGTTTCATGCTGTGGAAATGCACTGTGAATTTGTTGCTGCTTTCGTGTTGCCTCGTTGCGTGAGGTACGTTGGTTGTTGCCTGAAAAGGCTTGTATCTTGTAACCCCGCATCTTGTAATACTGCGTCGACCCGTCGGCTGAGGTGTATACAGGTCGTGTGGGTGCCATGGGGCGTCCCAGCACACCGCTGATACGTTCATCTTCGTAGACCCTCACGCTTCCCTTGCCGGGCTGATCACTGTTTAGCTCCTGAAGAATCTGATTCCTGGGAGATGTCTGCTGCGCAAAGAGTGTGGTTGTCAGGAGTGACATCAACAAAAAAGAGAGTAAAATGGGCAATCGCTGCATCACTTTTTTCTACAAAGGTAAAGAATTACCACAGATTCAGTCAGAATCTGTGGTAAAAATCTGTTAATAGCTTAAAATGCCTCAATGATCGGCATAAACTTGTCTACACCCAGTGAGGCACCGCCAATGAGGCCGCCATCCACGTCGGGGTTAGAGAAGAGTTCCTTTGCGTTGGAAGCATTGCAGCTGCCACCGTAAAGGATTGAGGTGTTATCTGCCACATCAGCACCATATTTTTCGGTAAGGGTGCTGCGGATGAAGGCATGCATTTCCTGTGCCTGTGCTGCAGAAGCAGTCTTACCTGTACCAATGGCCCATACCGGCTCGTAGGCCAGCACGATCTTAGCGAAATCGTCGGCAGAGAGATCAAACAGGGAAGCTTCTATCTGCGATTTTACCACCTCGAAATGTTTTTCCGATTCTCTCTCCTCCAGTACCTCACCAATACAGAAGATGGGGGTCAGTCCGTTGGCAAGTGCCAGCAACACCTTTTCCTTGAGAAGCTCCGGCGTCTCGTGGTAATAGGCGCGACGTTCGCTGTGACCCAGGATCACATAGTTGGCACCAGTAGAAGCGATCATCTCAGCCGACACCTCACCGGTATAGGCTCCAGAGGCCTTGTCGGCACAATTCTGAGCAGCAACGCCAATTGTACTACCGGCAACAGCTTCTACTACACTTGCCAGGTGAATAAACGGTGTACCTACAATCACATCGCAGTTCACCTTTTTACCCTTCAAGGCATCATTCAGTTCCTTGGCAAGTGCCACTCCTTCCTGCAGGTTCTTGTTCATCTTCCAGTTACCTGCCACAATGTTTTTTCTCATATTCTTACTTTTATTTAAATGTTACGATTCACAATTCTTCTTGATATCAATTAGACACTTCCCTGTCTGCGCTCTCCTGCAGCACCGCTTCTTCTCTCCACTATCTTAAGGGCAAGCAATGGTATGAGCAAGAAAAGCGAGATCAGCATCAGACGCATCATGTGTCTTGTTTGCATGTCGCCCTGTTGTACCATCCCCGATTCTTCCATTTGGAGACCATCGGGCAACGGATCAGGCAAACGGCTGTCGTCCCACTTGTTGATGACAACCCCCTCCTTTAGAAGCATCAATCCCGGATTTGACCGCACCATCGTCTTTAGAACCTTTTCATCTGCGATAGCAAACCGGAAGCCTGTACGTTGCTGTTCTTCCCAGCTATCAATGACCTCTGGAGGTGATGAAGTGACCAGATAAAAGGGATAACCTCTCTCTAGTGCAAACTGATGAAGGGCCCTAAACCGATCCAGGTGTGTTTGTTTAATCTCTTCGAGTGAATATGTGATCATAAGGAAGAGCCATTCCGTTTCATGTAAAAGTTCCTGGGTGATGTCACCCTCGGCTTTCAATGAACCGATCATCTCATCCTCCTTGATCAATGTAAGGGCGAAATCTTCGATGGCAGGCTTCACTCCTTCACGTACCAAACGGTTGCGCATATCCACGTAGTGCCAGGTGCTATCGTTCCAGGGGTAATCCTCTTCAGTGAACTCCTTTTCCACGCCATCCTTGCTATAAATGAAGATCGTCTCATACACATCTGCCAGCTCCGGCTCCACCTCCATCTGCTCCGGAATGGAAGCACCAATATGAAAGGGACGGAAATCGAACAGCGGCAACCGGTTGAGGTTGTGCATGGCAAACAGTAAGCCATACAGCACGACGAAACAAGCAGCGAGGGATGCCATACGTCCCCTGAAGAGTGGAATGATTTTTTTTTGATTGAAGAAGAGCAGTAGCAATGCTGCCGACAGCAACAGGTTCTTCCAGAAGGTCTCCCAGTTGCTGATCTTGTAGGCGTCACCAAAACAACCGCAATCTTCCACCGGATTGGTAAGTGCTATCCAGAGCGTTAACGGGGTGAAGAAGAGCAAAAAAAGCATGATCAGTCGCAATGTTGCTTTGCGGTACAATCCGAGCAACAGTAACATACCCAGTGTGAATTCACCCACCACCATCACCAGTGAGAGAGGTAATGAAAGAGACATCAGCTGTGTCAGCCCCATCTCAATCAGGTAATCGTCAATCTTATAAGCAGTACCGAGCGGATCAACAGCTTTGACGATACCCGAGAATGTGAAGAGTCCCCCCACAAGCAGGCGGGCAATCATCACCAGACGACGATTAATATCCTTTATACTCCACAGCAACTTCATGCGCTTTCCTCTCCGAAATGAAGTTTGATCAGCCCGAAGATGGCGTAGTTGATCATATCCATATAGTTGGCATCCACCCCTTCCGAGATGAGGGTTTGTCCCATGTTGCTCTCTATTTCCTTAGTGCGGTAGATCTTCATCAGAATCAGATCGGTATAAGAGCTTATACGCATGCTTCTCCAAGCCTCATCATAATCATGATTTTTAGCTCCCATCAGTGCTTTCACCTTATACAGATACTCATCATAGAGGGCAAGTGCCCGATCGACATCCATGTCGATGCTGTCGGCATAGCCCAATTGAAGTTGTATCAGTCCGATGATACCGTAGTTGACGATACCGATGAACTCGGGGAAGATACCCTCCTCCACACGACTCTCCCGCTTTACCTCCAGCGAACGGATCCTGTTGGCTTTGATAAAAATCTGGTCGGTTACCGATTCCGGGCGCAATATTCGCCAGGAAGCACCATAATCGGTGAGCTTCTTCGAGAAGATCTCACGGCAGAGCGCCGTTACTTCATCAAACTGCTGATTGGTTGCATCCATCATTCAATGGGTATGAATCTGTGTAACGTAAAACAATAGTTGCCAACAGGAACTCATCTCCTGTTCCGTTGGGCAAAGATAGTTAAAAAAAAGGTACAGGAAAACATCCTGTACCCTATTTCTCTCAGCTAGTGTTGCTGTGACATCAGGAGATGCGGAGCGACTTGCCTACACGGAGTACCGTTCGCGAGGTGATGCTGTTGATCTCACAGAGTTCACTGATTGACATCCCATATTTCCTGGCAATTGCACCCAGTGTATCTCCCTGTTTGATGCGGTGGTATTTTACATCTCCGGATACATATTTATTGGTACTGCTTGTTGCCTCCTTGTAAGCCGTTGTAGATGAAACAGTGACAGTACTGCTGCGTGAAGTCTTATTATAACTGGAGTTGGTGACCAGATACTCATCACGATGAGGCACCTTGTTCTGAAAGTCAATGATGAAGTTGGGATTGATCGGCTTGCCCAGGAAGCGGGTCTCAAAGTGAAGATGGGATCCGAATGAACGTCCTGTGTTACCGGCCAGGCCGATGGGTTGCCCGGAGCGGACAAAGTCGTTCTCATCTACCAGAAACTTGGAGAGATGTCCGTAAACGGTCTCCAGTCCGTTCAAGTGGCGGATCACCAGGTAATAACCATATCCTCTCCGCTCAAACTGCTTCACCCGAATCTTGCCGTCGAAAGCGGCATAAATTGTATCTCCTGTCTGTGCTTTGATGTCAATACCATAATGATAGCGACGGCTACCTCTTCTCCCGAAATTGGAGGTCATGTGACCGCTTGCCGGCATGGTGAAGTTTTCAAGATTGACAATGAATGTGTCGGGGGCATTCTTCAAACTACCGTATACATTGACATTCTGGTTTATCCACATCCCTCCGTAAATATCGTCGGCAGGAATCGCATTTGGATCAAACTCCTCCCGTCTCTCTTCAGCTTCCTCAAGTACTGACAAATCCAACTTCAGCTTCAAACCATCGGCAAACAAGCCTGGCTCATCGCTTAAATTGGAACTGTGTAACTGCTTGTGGATAACCTCAGGTCTGTTGTTTTCGGGTGACTGGGGTACTGCTTGTGAAAAAGCATTTAAGGTGAAGAACATCAAGGTTGCAGGCAACAAGATGCGTGCGTGTGCAA
>Ga0123335_1003670_pt1 | contig 21034 bp, 18 predicted proteins | sample BiotimSIPDNA_2_FD_89707 | JGI IMG/M metagenome (GOLD analysis project Ga0123335, IMG submission 89707) | Anaerobic biogas reactor microbial communites from Washington, USA - Biogas_R2 time_0 SIP DNA | ecosystem: Engineered > Bioreactor > Anaerobic > Unclassified | place: Washington, USA...
CCATAAATCCTGGTTAAAGCACCGATGCGTTCCCTAGCTCCAGCTACACCTTGCATCTTCGAATCTTCTATCGCCTTGCTAACTACTGAAACCATTCGTTCGTAGTCGGTGTCTTTAGCTGGGGCTCTTAGAGTGATCATTCCCTCCTTGCGGTCCGCATCCACCATTGCCCGCACGTCTTCGCTTCCAGCTAAAAAGAACCAAATATTTTCCAAGGCATCTCTTTCAGGTGGAATCCAGTTGATTCCGCCACCAAATCCGGTGTTTAGGAACGCTACGACCTGACTGACGGACCTTACATCTGGAAAGACTTTTGATCCTTCAAGCAGGTCTGTCAGTCTGTGAATCTGGCCAAGAGTTGCAGGATCCATAAAATCGCCAACCACGTTTACCTGTACAAAGTCCGAGCCACCGAAGTATTTGTCAAAAAATCCAAGAGCTTGTCCTGTGGCCTCCTTGGAACTGAACATTTCGCTCAAGTTAATCTGAAAACGAAGCTTCGAGGCTCCCCATACCCCACCAGCTAGGAAAGCAATTCCAAGAGTTACTGCAACAATTCGCTTGCCAGTGGTTTCAAATTTGCTTTGATGTCTTTCCTTTTTGGGGGCCGGCGTAGTTTTGGGCTGGATCAAAGAAAGCAGTGGGACTGCGCCAAGCATTGCAAAGAGCGTCAGGCAAGCAAAGCCAAGCATCATAGCTTCACCAAACTGAGCAAGATAGGGGAGGGGGGCCTGGGCAAACCTGTTTAGAAGTGACAGTGCAAAGAAAGCGAACAACCCACCAAGCAAAAGCATGACACTACGCCTTGGTAAAAAGTCAGGGCGTCCTGCATTTCTGGCCTCTGCAAGCCTGGCAAATACTACGGCTCCAACCGCCAGCAAAAGCAGGGCTCCATTTAGTACCGCAACCGTTACTTCAATTCGAAACAAGCCCAAAAAGCCGAGCCACCAAACCAGTGGGACAATCGCGCTTGCCAAAACTATCCCAATTACCGCAGGCCTTCTGATCCAAACGCCCAGCACGATAGCAAGCCCAAGGGCAAAAAGTGGCACCACCCAAGGCAACTGGTTATAAACCTGTCGGCTAATAGCCCTTGTGACAAATGGTGCCCCAAAATAATAGGCATTCATGTCACCACGTTCTTCGTCGACTACCCTTTCCACCAATCCGGCTATGGCGCCGGCATCTTTGCGAGGATCCGCCCTAAGCAAGATGATGTAAGCCTTCAAGTCATGACTTACGAAGGCGCCTGGTACCTGTGGATCTGCCATGATTCTGGTGGCCAGTTCATCCAGTCCTGCCTTGTCCCTTGGAATGGCCGGGACCATCAGGTCTGCCACTACCTCTCCTTCTTCATCGAGATGCTGGGTCTGGACGTTGGTCAAGCTTCTGGACCACAAAATCCCGTCTGCTTTCAGTTCATCCAACCGGTCGGTAATCCTGGCAAGCCTAGCTAACCCGTCAGAACTTAATGGCGCTGAAGGTTCTTCAAGGCCGACCATCAAAACCTCGAAAGCGCTAAATCGATTGGACATGTCGCGCCAAAACTGAACATCCTCAAGACTGGCTGGCAAATATGAGGTCGGGTCAGCAGACGACTGGATGGTCGGCATACCTGCTATCGACAGAGCTGTGATGACCACAGCCGCTAAGCCCACAAAGAGCCTGTTTTTTACAAGCATAAAGACGAATAAATCCCATCGCTTAGGTTTGGAACTGGAACTTGTCATCTTAATTCTCCGGTGCTACTTGGAAGACATCAGGCTGGCACAATCAGTGGCATCAGTTCTATAAATGCGATAAGTCGAGGTTTTCATGTGATTCTGGGTGATAGGAACCACTGCCTTTAACATAGCACTACTAGCTCCTAGTCCAGATTCCTCAATCTGAAAGTCAAGGATTCCTTCCCAGCTGTCTTCGCCAGACGAGGAATCAAACAGGTTAAAGGTGATTCGCCTTGCAAGGTACCGTTGTCCTGCTATCGGACTTTCAACGCTAAGTGTAACGCCTGGATTTCCATCATTATCCTGGTCCCAGTGCCCTTCAAGTTCATCCTCGGTTGGTAGCGGATTTACGTTTGGATCTTCAAGACCCCATGTCCATTTAATCGTCTGTGGAGGGATCCTGTTACATTCAGGAGTGACAGTAGAAATACCGGTTTTAGGCGCCTTTTTTAAGGCCTCCGGAATCACCGTAACGAATGTGTCAAAGTCACCGTCATTGTCGACTAAGAGTTTTTCATCACAAAATTCCCAGTGGAATCCATTTGTATCAGTTTTGACAATGAAATGGTCTGTGATTGTAAGCTCAAGTGGAGACCCAAGGGGTGAAAAGGTGCCATGCTGAATCAATTCAACAGCCCATTGGCCAAAGAAAACGGCAGGTTGTCCATCATCGCAGTCGAGTTGTGGACGCCCCCCTGAATCATCAGATCCGCTTTCAGAATCGTCAGGTTTGTTATCATCAGGCTCGTTGCTCACATCCTTAGGTTCCTGAGTGTCCTTTGGAGTGGGCATTCCGTCGTCATGAGGATAGCGTTCTTCTAGTGTCTTACCCCCATCGGAATGCCAACCGCAGGCAACCAACGCGCCTAAGGCAACAACCAATATCGTGCTAAGGAGTGTTCTCATCAATAATCCCCTGTTCGATAACTTTGAGATCTGAGTGACTCAAAGACTATACCCTAAAACGTCACTTTTGCCTTCATGAATGCCACGTTGCGACCTGTTGCCTTTTGGCCGAACCTAGATTTTGTGGCAAAGTCCAAAGGATCCCTTGGAGACGTGTCTCCAAAGAAGTGCATATAACCAAAACTAAGCTCAACCGCAGGCGCCACAATCCAGGTCAGTTGGGGGTAAATCATCGCTGACAGGTCAGTCATATCTAGCACTGATGACATTCTGATCTGAAGCTCACTTTGCAGGAATTTAAATTCAGTGGCGCCCACAAAAAAGTGATGAAGTCCAAATCGGTCATTGAATTCATCAAAAAATCCATAGACATACATCAGGTTAATATAAAAGATGTCTGAATAACTCCAATCTACTCCAACAGTTGCCTTTACAAAGGGTTTTCCTGAGCCATTTGTCGAGGTTATAGTTCTCATGGGATTTGCAGGATCTTTACCCAAATCCAGCTTTTCACCGTCCAAGAAGGCCGACATCCCAAAGTCCACTTTCTCAGGAAGAATCAACGCCGCTTCCGCTTTGAATCCAGGAACCCACGGATTGTCAGACGAATAGGCGAAATCGGCCCCAATTACCTGCATTCTTGGGTACATGACCTCAGCAACGTACTTCACGTTGTACTTTTTGGGGTCAATTGTCTTGGAATCGGTAACAAAACCGCTGGCTTTACCGCCAGGAGACATTACGTCCGCAACTGCTGTATAGGCCACTGGGAACTTGAATCGTCCGTAGTAGTAAGACAGGCTGAAGTCCACAGGCCCAGCTTGGAACTTGGCTCTAGCGGCAGCCTGGGAATTACTGATTCCTGCTTTTGGCATGACTGTCCTGACTTCTGGATTTGCAAAATTGAGTCTGCACAAATCGAGATCCATCCCAAACGGACCGTCTGCGCTAAACAAACTGCCCAACACAGCACGTCCGTCAGCGTCCAAAGGTGGGGCCGGAAATCCTGCCACACATCCGTTATCGTCATATTCCAGGGCAAATCCAAGCACAGCAGAAGGTGGCAACTGAGACGGTTTAAAAGTTGGTACCCACACCGCCTGAAGGGTCAACCAATCTGTGGGATAAATGTCGATTTCAAGCATTTGATTGGGAACTTTATCCATGAAATTCAATGGATCTGAAAAATCCCGTGCGTTTAGGTTATCCGTTGGATTAAACATGTCCACGGTACCCCAAGTCTGGATCATTCGCCCAATCTTTATGTCCATTTTCGACCAAGGCACTCCTCGCACCGCTACATAAGCCTCGGTAAGCTGGAACGAAAACGGGTCAATCCTTTCACGGCTAATAAGCTCTGGCAGGGTCGCAGCCTCATTGAATCCAAAAAACCGAAGTCGCGTGTCAACAACTGCCTGAACCCTTTCAGTTGGGTCTGCTCTAAGGCGAAGGTTGATATCGTTACGGTTCATCTCGAACTCGTACCCCTGGCCCTTTTTTGCCCCCCTCCAGTTGTCGGTAATAAATCGAACGTCAGATTCCAGCGAACCAGACAGACTGATCATCTCAGCCCAGTTCGCCGTGGCGGATCCGGACGCCAGCAAAATGACACCTGCCAAAAGCAGCGTAGTTTTATGCTTCATTAGCGTCCCCACTCAAGTTCTCGTTGGGTGAATTTGCTGTCTGGAACTTTTTGATTGACCTTGAATTCGTGGATTTCCAGCTGAGTTTTGTGGCCGGTTCTAAGGTCAGTAACCAAAACGGTTTTATTACGCATCAAACCGCCACCAAAATCGGTGAGGTCACTGTTTTCAAAGGATTTAATTGGTTTTCCCGCTTCATCAAAGAAAGTATAAGCGTCAAGTTGGTAAGTTCCTTTTTTAACTTTGGCCTCTGCAGCTGGATATGGGGCGCTCTTTCCTGGAATAGCAGTGCAGGCCAACACCCAATAGTTGTCGTCTTGAGATTTTATCTCGGCGGTATAGTTTCCAGGCCAAGATGTAAAGGCCATGTCATCGTTGCTAAAGTCTGAACCTGCAAATGATTGCTGCATGTTATGAGCTGAGACACGTCGGACCTTTTTTTGTCCAGGAAGATACGCATAAACCCGTCCAGCCCCTTCAATAAGGTTTGCCATTCCCTTCATTTCACCAGTGGAAAAACGAATCAGTCGTTTTTCGCCTTTTTGCAAGATGCTGAATCTATAGGACTTCTTGCTTCCATCAATATTGATGATGGTCATGGTGTTGTCCATGAACTGGTCATCAAACCCATTTACTGTTTTGTCCATCTTTACCAAGATCTCGGCTGCAGTTTCAGCCTGCGCGGTTCCTGAAAACGCAGCTAACGCCACCACAACAGCCAACATTCTTCCAACAGTTCGCAGTCTCATTGAAACCCTCCTTATCAGTTTCTAAGGTGGACAATACTAGTCCCACCTTGCCAATTTAGAAAGCAACAAGCATGCCTAAAGTTGGCGCATGCGTAAGTTCCTGATGCTTCATTGAAAATGACTCGTTGACGGAAAAATCACTAGTATCAGAAGTGTGCTAATTCGCACCGCAGTGTGCGAAATCGAACATTAGCCCTTTTTACCCTGGTTTTTAACTGCCTCAATTTGGGCTGCAATCATTTCTGGGTCGCCAAGATAATAATGCCTAATTGGCTTCAAGTTCTTGTCCAGTTCATAAACAAGCGGAATTCCAGTTGGGATATTCAATGCAATAATCTCTTCTTTGCTCATGTTATCCAGGTATTGCACCAGCGCCCTCAGGCTGTTGCCATGAGCCGCTATCAGTACGCGCTTCCCAGACAAGATGGCAGGAGCAATGGAATCATGCCAGAAAGGCAAAAACCGAGCCACGGTATCTACCAAAGCCTCTGTTTGAGGCAAGGCACCCTCGGTCAAGCTGCCATATCTTGGGTCATTACCAGGATACCTAGGGTCATCTTTTTCAAGCGCAGGAGGGGGAATGTCGTAGCTACGACGCCAGATTTTCACCTGCTCCTCACCATGTTTTTCGGCCGTTTCAGCCTTGTTCAGTCCCTGCAGGGCCCCATAATGACGCTCGTTAAGGCGCCAAGACCTAATCACAGGTATCCACATCAAATCAAGCTTATCCAGCGTGATCCATAAGGTTCTAATGGCTCGTTTCAAAACCGAGGTAAAGGCCACATCAAATTCATAACCTTCTGCTTTTAACGTTTCCCCGGCTCTGCTTGCTTCAATAAGACCCTTTTCTGACAGGTCCACATCGGTCCAGCCAGTGAAGCGATTTTCCTTGTTCCAAGTGCTTTCTCCATGTCTCAGCAGCACAACCTTGTACATCGAACCCTCCTTATATCAGAATTCCGCATACCAGCGGATTTGGCGGGCGTATTTTAGCCTAAACGGCGCCAAATGTGGCGCTTTTCAGCTGGATTACCCAAAAAACAGGATAAAAAGACGATTCAAGTCCAAAAAAGCAAAAGCTCGTTTGTATTTAAAAAACCACTTGGCTACAATCTAACTCGGCGCCCTGCTGGATTCGACGTGGGCTTTTTCTCGGCTGAATCCTTGTTCGTGAAACCGGGAGTTGCCTCTGCCTGTGGTGAGCAGGCTCGGACATTTACCGAGAAGCCTAAAGCAGGTACCGTGACGCCCACCTTGTTATCAAGGGTTTCACGCTATGTCTTCGACGGTCTTGTTGGGGCGCCCAATTTAAACCTCGCTTAATACAGAATTCGCGATATTGGGACAGGGACGGGGACAGGGACGGGGTCAGGGTCAGGTGTGATGCTGGAGGGCGCTATCGAAAGTTGCTGGGGCCTGACGCACTTGGTTCCTGTTGGGCGAAGTTTCTAATTAAACTAGCATTCACTTTAAACATGTGCTACCAATGGTCATCTGATGTGGAATAGACCATTGATTTCAGAGGAGTAGTCAATGCATGTCTTTAAATACTTAGCCCTCCTGTCCTTGGCTCTGGCCATGACATCCATTGCTGGGTGCGATGATTCCGCCCACCGTGCGTGGGTTATAGGGGGAGTGCCTATGGGTCCGGAAGAAGACTCCTATACTGGGCCATCCTGCACACCAGCCTGCGGCGATAGAGTTTGCGGTCCCGATCCTGTTTGTGGTGAGAGCTGTGGGACGTGTGATAGTGATGAGTTCTGCGATGGCCATGGTCAGTGTATTGCTAAGCCTGATACCAATATTGAATGGGTGCGAATTGCGGGTGGAACTTTCGAGATGGGTTCTAATGATTTCGACTGGGCACAGCCAGTTCATAGTGTGACGGTGCCTACGTTTGAGATGACTAGGACTGAGGTTACCGTTGAGCAGTACAAAGCTTGTGTTGATGCTGGTTCCTGCAGTGCCCCTGATGACGGATGGGAATCTTGTAACTGGGGCTATTCTGATCGTGGTTCTCATCCTATTAATTGCGTTGATTGGGATCAAGCCCAAGACTTTGCGAACTGGGTCGGTGGTCGATTACCCAGTGAGGCAGAATGGGAGTATGCCGCTCGTAGTGGTGGTCGTGATTGGAAGTATCCTTGGGGTGATGAAGCTGCTACTTGTGAGCGTGCTGTAATGTATGATGGTGGCGATGGTTGTGGGCGTGATAGTACATGGCCCGTTTGCAGCAAGCCAAGTGGTAACACTACCCATGGCTTGTGCGATATGGCGGGTAATGTTTGGGAGTGGGTTCAGGATTGGTATCACGATAGTTACGATGGTGCTCCAACTGATGGTTCAGCTTGGGAAACGCCGACTGGCTCTTACCGGGTTTTTCGCGGCGGCTCCTGGGACTTCTACGCCAGTTACGTGCGGGCGGCTGGTCGCGTCTACGGCTTGCCCGGCGTTCGCAACGCCGTCTACGTCGGGTTCCGCCTCGCGCGGTCGGTGCGCTAGACTCTTGACTCTTGGGCCCTTGGGCCCTTGGCCCTGCGCCCCTGTTGGCCAGGCGACAGCGCAGCGTAGGCGCCAATGGCCAACAAGGGGCGCCCGAAGTTGCGCATCTGCAGGATGGTGGAGTTTGAGATCGATTTTTTTGCACCCCTGTATCATTATGAGACAGAGTGTTTCGCGTGAATAGCACGGTGATTATTGGTTCGGTTGTGGCAGGGACAGGATCAGGGCTTGATTGCGGCGATGTCTGTGCGGTAGTGCATGTCGTTGAAGTGGATTGTTTTGACTGCTTTGTATGCTGTTTCACGCGCTTCTTGCATGCTTGTTCCTATGGATGTTACCGCCAAGACGCGGCCTCCAGAGGTGATGGTGGCACCGTCGGATGAAAGTTTGGTCCCACTATGAAAAACCCTTGTGTCAGGTATTCTGCTGGCGTCGTCAAGCCCAGTTATAACGTCCCCAGTCTTTGGCGTGTCTGGATAACCGCCTGAAGACATCACAACACACACTGCAGGCCTAGGATCGAAGGAAAAGCTGACCTCTGAAAGCCGCCCATGAGCCACAGCCATCATGATTTCAGCTAGATCTCCCCTTAGCCGATAAAGAAGCGGCTGGGTTTCAGGATCGCCAAATCGACAATTAAATTCAAGGACTTTAGGCCCAGCATCTGTAAACATCAAACCAGCATACAAAACACCCTTGTAAGTGATACCTCGCCTCTTAAGCTCAGCCAAAACAGGCTTGATGATCGTCTCAAGGATTTGCCCCTGTGCTGCTTCATCCAACAGCGGCGTTGGTGAATAAGCCCCCATTCCCCCAGTATTTGGACCTTGGTCACCATCAAAGACGCGTTTGTGATCCCGCGCACCATCTAGCGGCAGTATCGTTTCCCCATCAGTCAACACCATAAATGAGGCTTCCTCGCCAACCAAGAACTCCTCAACAACCAAGGTCGCCCCAGAATCACCAAACTTTCGGTCCACCAAAAAGCTGTTTGCAGTATCCAAAGCCTCTTGTCTGGTTTGAGCTATCACCACTCCTTTACCAGCCGCCAAGCCATCCGCCTTGATTACAACCGGCAAATCACAGGTCTCCAAGTGATTGATTGCCTGGCCAACGTTATCGAAGGTCCACGATTTTGCGCATGGCACCTGTGCCGCATCCATGATTTCGTGGGCAAAAGCTTTGCTGGCTTCGATCTTTGCGCCGGCAGCCACAGGCCCAAAAGCTGCCACACCAGCCAAATCCAGACGGTCGATCAGGCCAGCCGCCAAAGGCGCTTCAGGTCCAACCACCACCAGGTCAATCCCGTGCAGCTTTGTTGCCTCGATGATCGCATCAATATCCAAAGGAGACACATCAATCGCCTGGGCAACCGATCCAGTCCCACCATTTCCCTTGGTAATAAAGACTTTAACTCCAGGCGAGCCAGCAAGCCTCCATGCAATCGCATGCTCCCGCCCACCGTTACCAACGACTAGGATGTTCATGAGGCCTCCAGCTAGTGTCTGAAGTGTCGGCGACCGGTAAACACCATTGCGATTCCCAATTCGTCTGCAGCAGCGATAACTTCCGCGTCCTTTAACGAACCGCCCGGTTGAGCAATCGCCGTGGCCCCAGCCTTGGCAATCTCAATCACACCATCTGGGAAGGGGAAAAACGCGTCAGAACCAACAGAAGTCCCAACAAGATCAATCCCCCTGTCCTGTGCCTTGATTGCCGCAAGCCTAGCCGAGTCAACACGGCTCATCTGGCCTGCGCCAACTGCCGAAGTACGGTCAGCTCTGGCATACACAATGGCGTTGCTCTTGACGTGCTTACATACTCGCCAAGCAAAATCCAAGGCATCCCACTCCTCGTCAGTTGGCTGACGCTTTGTAACGACGCGCCCTTGTCGCACCTCGTCGGCCCTTGGGTCATTTTCTTGCATCAAAAGCCCACCAGACAAATGCTTACCAATCAACGCAGGCAGAGGCTCAAAAAACGCCTCGCCAAGCTCCATCACACGCAGGTTTTTCTTGTTCGCAAAAATCTCCAATGCCTCAGGGGTCACCGCTGGGGCAAGCACGACTTCGTAAAAGTGCTCACACATACGCTTTGCCAGCGCCTCATCTACCGTTTGGTTAAGGGCCACAATCCCACCAAAGGCCGAAATTGGGTCGCATTCAAGCGCCTTTTCATAGGCCTCACCCAGGTTGTGTCCCTGACCGCAACCAGCTGGATTGGTGTGCTTGATTATCGCCACTGCGGCGTTGTCGAATTCTCTGACCAACGCCCAGGCTGCCTCCATGTCAACCAAGTTGTTGTATGAAAGCGCCTTACCCTGGCGCTGCATCGCCCCAAGGATCCCACTACCACCGCCAGCCGGCAGATAAACCGCCGCTCTTTGATGCGGGTTTTCGCCATAACGCAGGTCTTGAGCCTTCATTCCCCCAATTGCAAAAGCCAAAGGCAGGCCATCCTTGGCACCAAAGTGACCAGCCACACTCAAGTCATAAGCGCCAGTCATAGCAAACACTTTAATCATCAGGCGGCGCTTTGTTTCAGCTGACGTGCAGCCCTTCTCCCGCAGCTCCTGCAAGATCACTGGATAATCAGCTGGGTCGACAACCACTGTCACCCTGTCTGAGTTCTTGGCGGCAGCTCTAATCATGGTAGGGCCGCCAATGTCAATGTTTTCAATGGCTTCAGCTTCAGTGACGCTTGGCTTTGCAATGGTTGCGGCAAAAGGATAAAGGTTAACCGCAACCAAGTCGATGTACTGAATATCCAAAGACTTTAAGGTATTGGCGTCTTCGTCGGTATCCCTAGCCAAAACGCCAGCAAGCACCTTTGGGTGCAACGTCTTTACCCGACCATCAAGGCACTCTGGAAAGCCAGTAACATCTGACACATCAACCACGTTCAGACCGGCTTCTCGCAAGGTCCTTGCGGTGCCACCAGTTGAGATGACCTCGTAGCCAAGTTCCACCAGGCCCTTTGCAAAGGCCACAACGCCAGTTTTATCAGACACGCTGATGATGGCACGCTTCATTGTGCATTCTCCCTTGTTTAGCCAAAGAAATCTGTCTAAAAAGCCGCGTCTATCTGCTAATAAAGCCAAGTCCATCAACCAAAACTACGCCGTCTGGCTGATCTTTTTGGTCCTTACGGTCAATCCTGATCCCAATAGTTTTGCCCTTCTTGCGGTTAAAGAACTCATGGAGTTCCTTATCCAAGTCCATCTCGTATCGTTTCCACTCAGGCCCAACCTCAAAGGCCCTTGAGGTCCCTGTATAACCCTGTCCTGCGGCATCATATGGATCCAACTCCACAACCTCCAAACGTACCCGGTGCGTCTGTGCATCACCCGATTTCATCACAACAAACGCCTTGGCATAAGCCTCGATGCTGACCGCCTCTGCCTTACCTTTTTCGCCTTTCAAATAATCAAAGGTTCCACATTGGCTGTTTTCGGCAGGCAAAGTGTAAGTCACCTGTAAGTGCGCAGGCCCATTTGGGGAAATGCGTTCCAATTTGCAGTCACCAGCCCGGTATTTCCAGTTGTCCCAATAGCCTCCAAAGAGGTTGTTTCTGGGTTCCCACGTGGCCTCGTAATCATTCACGACTGCCCATGATTCGGGTGTTGGAGTCACCCAGGCCACCTCAACTTTCTCCGGCTCTGGCGCGACTTGTGGCTCTTCTGCCTGTTCAGCCTTTTCTTCAGTCGCCGCCTGCTGTTCCTCCTTAGCTGGTGATTTGCAAGCGCTGATAGTAAAGACCAGGGCCACAACCATTAACAATTTGATCTGTCGCATATTACCTCCCACTGTCGAGATAAAAAAAACAACCCGACATCTTGACCAACAACAGGACCGGACCGATTATAGGTGTCATGAGCGTTGCATCCAACCCCAAAATCAGCAAAGTTCTTTGGTTAGTCCTAGACAGCGTCGGAGTCGGCGAAATGCCTGACGCGGCCGCCTTCGGTGACGTCGGGGCCAACACCCTTGGAAACACTGCAAAAGCTGTCAACGGCCTGAAGCTGCCAAATATGGGCGCCCTTGGCATTGGTAACATCACCGATGTGAAAGGTGTCCCGCCAGTTTCGCAAGCAAATGGCCACTTTGGCAAGATGGCCGAAGCATCCGTGGGTAAGGACACCACCACTGGCCACTGGGAAATGGCTGGTGTCATCTTGGACAAACCCTTTGCCACTTTTACAGATACTGGCTTTCCCCCTGATCTGATGGAGGCCTTTGCAAACCAGTCCGGCTTTTCCTGGATTGGGAACTTTGCAGCCAGCGGCACCGAGATAATCGAGCGCTTTGGGCCCCGTCATCAAGAGACTGGTGAGCTGATTGTCTACACTTCAGCTGACTCGGTTTTTCAGATTGCCGCCCATGAAGATGTCGTGCCCATAGACAAGCTTTACGAGGCATGCCAAGTTGCAAGGCGACTTTTGGACCCGCTTCAAGTGGCACGGGTTATTGCGAGACCATTTGTTGGTGTGCCTGGTGCCTATAAAAGGACCTACAATCGCCGTGATTTTTCCATGAAGCCGCCAAAACCAACTGTCTTGAACCTGCTATCAGACATTGGCGTTCCAGTGATTGGGGTTGGGAAAATCCACGATATTTTTGCAGGTTCTGGTGTAACCAAGGAAATTCACACCGAAGGAAATACCGATGGTTTGCAGCGTACCAAAGAAGCTATAGCTGCACTAGATCGAGGGCTTGTCTACACCAACCTGGTTGATTTTGACATGATGTACGGCCATCGTCGTGACCCTCACGGTTATGGAAAGGCCCTTGAAGAAGTCGATGATTTTCTGCCCAAACTGATTGAGGCTGGCGGCCCTGAAACCCTGACAGTACTTTGCGCTGACCATGGCTGCGACCCTACTGCGACCTGGTCCACCGACCACACCAGAGAGTATGTCCCCTTGATCATGTACCATCCTGGCATAAAGCCTGGTCAAGGCAGAGATCTCGGAATCCGCCCAACATTCGCAGATATTGGCGCCACTATAGGGCACATATTTGGTGTGAAAACTGTCGATGGAAACGCTATTTCGCTTTAGGCTCAATCTCTAAATCAACTTTAACAGCAGGGCGCTTTGCCAAATACCCAGCCAACAACCCATGAACCACGGTCCCTATCATGGTGGCTATATACATCCCAATTGGGACCAGCAAAATCCACTGGTCTGGCCTTTCAACCAGCCCCTTCATAACAACCGTGCGGGCAGGAATCTGGTCCAGCAGTACATAAAGGAAAAAAGCGTGCATAATCACATTTGTAACCAACGCACGGATTGCTGTCGCTCTTTTCTTGGTCAACACCGCAATAGTACGAATTCCCAAAAGACTCAACAGCAGGATGCCCATCAGCGGATACATGAAGGGATAAGGAAATGGCCTCGCAAATACTATGCCGGTCAAAACAGTGGTAGCCCCTATGTGAAGGGCTGCCACCAAGGCTATCGAGCCATGTGAAAGCAGGGTTACTGCACGTCGCAGGGATTGGGCGTCTTTTTGGATGTGCTCGACAATCGACATCTGGGGGCGTTCAAACGCTGCTTCCCCATCAAGGTCCGAAGCTTTGGTGTCTTGCTCTAATGTCTGTGGGTCATCCAAGCCTGGAAAATTCGATTTTTCAGTCATTACAGCGTCCGAAAATTCTTAAGTCATCCACCCAAACCCCTTGGCAGGTCGTGGCAAAATCGGAGTCACTGTCAAATTGGAGGATGATGTCGACCGTCGAACCCGCAAATTTAGTTAATCCAATCGTTTGCAAATTGAACTTATCCTTTGTCAGCAAATTGGAAATTGATGTCCACATTGGAGTTTCTTGACCATCAGATACCACGATTACTGACAAGACGTCCATGGTTGTTCTGCTGCTGCCATCTCGATAGATTTGAAGCTCCAGCTTCGGGTCGTTAGTACGGCTTAAATCAACATTTCGCAGGGTCGCCCTTCCACCGACATACCCACCAGAATCAGGGTACAAGCGATGCGTCGATGGGTCTCCAAAGTACAGGCTACTTGGGGGACTTACGCTGCGATGAGTGTCAATGTTCCAAACTGGTGAAGTCAGGTAACCTTCCTTATCGAGGGGGGCCACCGTGAACTCTCCCATGCTTGAAAAGTCAGTGCGGTAAATCTCGGCCACACAGCACTCAGGAGTGTTCTTCAAAACGCAATAACCGTCACCACCTACCGATGTATTGCACTCTTTACAGGGGTCATTACAGTCCGCATCTTGATGGCAGCAGTTTGCCCTTGGGGTGTAGATACAGTCTCCCTCTATGCAGGAAACATCATTACACTGCTTTTCGACGCATTCAAAATCATTGCGACAACAGTTTGGCTTGTAAGTTGACTCACACTTGTTTTCACTGGTGCATTTGACCTCGGTACATATGTCGGGGGCAACACAGTCGGAATCAAAACAGCAGTCACCCTCAGCCACAATGTTGTGGCATATCCCGTCAATGCACCGGTCCGTGGTACAAACCTCACCATCATGGCAGTCACGATCTTGCGTGCAACACTTAACTTTGGGATCTTTTTCGGAAAAATCACATCTATGGTTTTTACATTGGTTCCACGTGCAGGGGTCACCATCGTCACACTCTTCATCTTCGTTACAGCAGCCTTCCAACGGCTCGCCAAAAACACAGGTCCCATCCACACATGAGTCCTTGGTGCAAAAGTTGCCATCGTCGCAGTCTTTGTCAGACACACAACAACCCTCTACAGGTTCATTCACGCACTTTTTGTCCTCACATCTGTCATTTGTGCAAAAGTTGCCATCATCACAATCTTCGTCGCCATCACAGGCGGTTTCCGGTATTTCAGGTCTGGAATCACTTGTATCATCACATCCAGCAGGGTTGGTACATCCGTCCGGCACATAGATTTCATCAAGGTTAACAGCACCGCCCTTATCTGGCGCATCTGAAGGGGCTCCATCGCCGCAGGCAACAACGCCGAAGATTAACAAGAAAAACAGTATGTAGCGCATAGCATCATTCCGCCAAAAAAGTCGCCAAAAAGTCCATCAATGATACCATTCCTGGCAGATTAATCCTTCGGGGATAATAGATCCCGGAGTGGAGGTATGCAATGTTATTGCCGATTGTAGATGTCTCACAAACGAATTCAGCGGCTGTCGCTGAAGATTTGTCATCTACCGTTCGAGACTTAGGGCGGGTCGGTGAGGTGCTACTGTGTGACTGCGACGCTGCCGTTTTGCCAGCTGCCAATGATTCCATAATTCAAGACCTGATTCGAGTTTCTCCTTGCTTTGTGCTTGGCGGGATTAAGGACGAGGACCAGGTAAGGGATTTACTGCGAGGTGGGGCCCACAGAGTAGTGCTGGATTCTTTTGCTCCCATGGAGCTTTTGTCTAGGCTTCCTCACCACAGAGTTTTAGTGTCAATTCAATGTGTTGACGGTGTGGCTGTAACTAACGGGCGTGGTCGTGATCTTGCGCGTGCACCTGTAGAGGCCTTACAGGTTTTGGCCCCTTATTGCTCTGGTTTTTTGTGCACGTTTTCAAACTCTGATGGCTCTAGTGCCAAGCCTGATATCAATTTGATAGAGGAGCTATCGCAAGCCACGTCCTTGTATTTGGCCGTTCGAAGTGATGATTTCACCTTGGACGAGATACAAGCTTTGGATAAGTTAAGAGTCGATGTCGCGGCTAGGGCCAACCAAGACTTTCATGTGGAAGGATTTACTGGATGCCTTAATTTTGACGATGGCCCTATTCCAACGGTTGTTCAGGACCAACATGGCCAAACCCTGATGTTGGGTTGGTCGAATTATCAAACTTTGAAGCGCTCGTTACTGACTGGCGAGGCAGTCTATTGTTCTGCTAACGGCGTTGACGTCGAGTCTGTTGGCGATTATCCCTTTTTAGGAGAGCAAAGGCATCGGCTTTTAAGAGCTGCTGCTGATTATTCCAGACGGAGTCTTGTTTTTAGGGTCACCCCGTACGCCTCTCCGTTTGAGAGAGGGCGATATTCACGCTATGGGAAAGGGGATCGAGATTTCAGTCTATCAAGTCTGCATGACATAATTTTGGCACGCCAAAAGGACCCCCATCCTGGTTCCTACACGTCGTTTTTGTTTGAAAGGGATGACAGGATTCCAAGAAAACTGACTGAGGAGCTTTATGAGCTTTTGACGGCAAACACTAGGAACGAGATTGCCTGGGAGGCAGCAGATGTCATGTACTTTCTTTTGGCCTATCTGGTCAAAAAGGGTGTGTCCTTGGATGAGGTGATGTCGGAGTTAATGGGGCGCGAGAGGTAGGGCTTGGGGCGGGGGGCAGGAAGTTGGGGGCGGGGGCAGGAGGCAGGGACAGGGGGCGGAGACAGGGGGCGGGGGTAACTTGGATTGTTTTGGAGCTTGTGATTATGGATCGAGTGAAGGCGGTTCAGTTGATAGAGAGGTTGATTTTCGACCCTTATACACGTACGCACAGTCTTGCCACAGAGGCTGTGACTAGGGCCTTGGCCGCCAGGTTGGGCCAGGACGTTGAACTATGGGGACTGACAGGGCTTTTACACGATCTTGACTACGATATCGTTGGAGATGATAGACAACTGCATGCCAGACTTTCGGTTGACATTCTAAAAAGCGTTGGTGGGCTGCCTGAAATTGCCTTGGATGCCATTTTGGCTCATAACGGTGATAATCTTGGCATTAGTTGCAAGACACTGCTTGATCATGGGGTGACTTCTGGGGAGTCAATCACTGGAATAATTCTTGCCATGGCGTTGGTGCTGCCATCGAAGTCTCTTTTGGATGTCAAGGCGACTTCTATCAGAAAACGCCTGACGCAATCGCGTTTTGCAGCTAGTATCAGTAGGTTTCGAATCTCACAGTACGCTGGGCTTGGCTTATCTCAGGAGGAATTCATATCCATAGCGGTTGAGGCAATGCAAAAGGCCAACCTCAAATGGCCGGGTGGGCCAGTAACACCGACCTGACCCTGCCCCTGTCCCTGTTCCCGTCCCCATCCTCGACTTGCCACGATCCGCCAGCACTTTTAATCTATAACCATGTGTCCTTTGGGAGGTTGGATGAATCGGCGCTTCATCATCTGGGCTTTGATACTGGCTTTTGTCTCAATCCTGTTGATGTTTGTCCCAGGTTTTAACGCTCTTTCCTTTTATTTTTCGATGCCTATCGCTGCAGTTTTGGGCATGGCCTGTGGTGGGCTTGCTGTGACCGTAGTAAGCCAGACCTCAGATGCCTTCCAGGCCATGCGCAAAACGTTGATAATTACATCAGTTTTAGCTGCTATTCCCTTGATTATTGCCTCAGTTGGTAGCTTGATTACTGGCCCTTGTAACTATCTGTATGCCCTTGGTTTTTATCTGATGGGGCCGCTGGTTTCCGCTATTTTTGGGGCTGCTCTTGGCTTTGCAGTCGGATTATTGGTGCCTGATAGCCGTATTAAGGGCGCCATTGTGCCTATTATTTTTGCAGCCTCTTTTGTTCCAAACCTGTTGGATCTTTATTTTCAACCAGCTGTCTTCTTTTTCAATCCATTCTTGGGATATTATCCAGGGCCTATATATGATGATTTGATCAAGATATCCGCATCTTACGTGACCTTTCGCCTATTTTGCCTGACCCTGGCTATAGCACTTGTCAGCTTCGCCCTGATCTTGCCTGACCTTTTAAGAAAACGGCGAATTAATAAAGTCTGGGCAGTCGTTTTTGTGGTTTCTGTTCTTGCAACCACAATCGTCGGAATCAATGCAGGTAATCTTGGTTTTCGTGTGACCAGAAATGAAGTCAAATCCAAGCTTAGCTCAACAGTACCAAGTGATTATTGCGAAATTCATCATTCTGGAGGCCTTGACCAGTCTGTAACCCAACGTCTTCTTTGGGAATGTGGGTATCAACACCGCAGGATTGCAAATTACTTCGGCCTTCAGGCTGGCGACCCTATTCAGGTCTATCTGTATCCTGACGTTGAAACAAAAGCGAAGTTTATGGGCGCTCGGCACGTGGAGATCAGCAAACCGTGGCTAAACGAGATTCATGTCACAGAATCTGTTCTTGGGGACTTTATTTTCGCCCATGAACTGGCACACGTGATCGCAGGTCGGCTCGCCCCTGGATTCCTAGCATTGCCAGTCAGGTATCATTTTTTACCTGACATGGCGGTAGTTGAAGGTCTTGCAGTAGCAGCCTCTTTCTTTAACGACGGCCCATCCAGTCATGAGTGGGCTATAGCCCTGATTTCGGCTGAAGTAAAAGTAGACCCGGTGGCGCTATTTAAGCCTGGTGTCTTCATCAGTTCAGGTGCAGGAACTGCCTATACAGTTGTAGGTTCCATAGTTGCCTGGATTGGCCAAAGGTTTGGTGTCCAAGCCTTGCAAGAGCTGGCTCGTGGCAACGGTTTTGCCGCCGCTACTGGTCATGAATTGGTCGATTTAGTACCAATGTGGCGCGACTTTCTGGATGCCGAAATCAAGCCAACCATTGACCCACATCTGATTGAACGTGCAAGGGGGCGATTTGCCGACCTGGGTGTGTTGCGACGACGTTGTCCAACTGACGTTGCACGGGCATTAGATATGGTCGACTCGGCCTATCGCATAGGGGATTTGAAAGCCGCACAACACCATCTTGAGATCGCCAGGCAGTACGACCCAGATTTGAAAGCGCTAGTTCGAGAATCCATCAGAGTGTCTGCCTGTATGAACGATGAAGGCACGGCGTCCATGCTAACAAACCTTCTAAATCTAAAAGGGGGCAACCCCACGCCACAAGATAGGCTGGTAGCCGTTGACGCATGGCTACTTGATGCTGTCCCCACAGACTTGCTTTCCCCACGTGAACAATTGTTGTTGGCCCTTGATGATGTTAAATCTGGGCCAGAAGCTCGTGCAATCTGCGTACGCTTGATGGCCCTTGATTTGCCACAAGAACAGCGTCAAGTGATTGTAAAAGCCTTGATTAGTCACGGGCTTGACTTGGCGCTTGTGTCTCTGCAGTCTGCGCCTAGTGATCTAGCAAGATACATCCTTGCCAGGATTGGACTTTGGAAGGGAAACTTCACAAAAGCTGCCACCCTTTTCGAGGACCTTTACCTAAAAAACTGGCCATCAGATGAGGCCCCCGCAGTTTGCCAGCCGCTTTTTGACGGCCAGATCGCACTTTTGGGGGCTAGAGCCGCCTTTTGGATGGGTGATTTTGCGCTGACTAAGGCTTTGCTAGATAGTGTTGATGAGGGGCAATTCTATGGTGGGGAAATCCTAACCGCTCAAGCATACAGGGATCGCATAGATGTCGCCCAGCAAGACAATCCTTCTTGGATTCCCAGCAGTCATTCGGTCCCATGAATCTTATCAAATACCGCCTTAGCTACTCCCATTGGCAATACTTCGTTTAATTCCTCAAGACTTGCGGATTTTATATTGCCAACAGTTCTAAAATGCCTCAGCAACATCACACGGCGCTTGGGGCCAAGCCCAGCAATACCGTCCAATATCGAGCCTGTTCCCTTCTTAAAGCGTCGTTTTCTGTGAAATTTCACCACAAAACGATGGGCCTCGTCACGCATTCTCATCAAAAGATGCAGCCCTGCATCATGAGCTTGTGGAACTATCTGCCTAAACCCTGCACTGTCTGCTACACCAGCAACCATATCCTGTACGTAAAGCCGTTCTGGAATCTTTTTTGAAGGCCCAAATCCATGGTCAATGACCCGAGCTTTTGCAAGCGCGACCATTGGAATCGAAAGCCCAGCCTCGGCCATCACTGAAATACCAACTGAAAGCTGACTCTCCCCACCATCAAGCACAATCAGGTCCGGCATATCCTCTGGGTTGTCTCGTAAGTTGGCGAAACGTCTCTTTAATACCTCACGCATAAACCCAACATCGCCAGGTCCTTCTTCCAGTCGTATCCCATAGGTACGCCAAGCTTTTTTTTCAGGCTGTCCATTGATGAAAACCACCATAGCTCCAACTGGTTCTGCAGACTGGAATTGGCTCATGTCATATGTTTCGATGCGCCTCGGCAAACTGCTCAGCCCCAGCAGCTCGGCCACTCGCGCCAAGGCCCGGTCACGTGTTTTCCTGGACCCAAGCCCCTCGGCCAAGAGCAGTTCTGCGTTGTGGATCGCCATTCTGATGGCGTCCGCGTTTGGCCCACGATAAGGACGAATGACCTTTACTACCCGCTGACTTCGCGCACCCAACACTTCTTCAAGAGGGGCTGTTCTTTCAAGCTGCCCAGGTGGCAACAGCACCTGAGCCGGAATAGGCGCCCTTCCGTAGTACTGAAACGCCAAGCTTTCCAGCAGGTCCTCTTCTGGGGCAACTACGCCATCCAAAATATAAGGCACCCGTTCAACCAACACTCCCTTTTCAAAGCGCAAAACTGCAAAGGCCGCGCAGTCACCAGCACGCGCAAATCCAATGGCATCCAAATCCTGAGTTGTAGGCAGGATGACAGCCTGTTTGATCATTGCACTTTCAATGGCCTTCAAGCGATCTCGCAACCTAGCAGCCTCTTCAAAGTTTTCATTGTCTGCGGCCAGATTCATCTGTTTGGTCAGCATCCTACGGACATCGTCATGACGCCCCTTTAAAAACAGCAGGGCCGCTTGAACTCGCTGTTCGTAGTCAGCTGTTGAAATCAATTCAAGGCATGGGGCAGGACATCGACCCATCGAGTACTCAAGGCACGGCCTTGAACGATTTTTCAGCATGGTATCCGAGCAGGATCTTAAGCCAAAGTGACGGTTTATTAAGGCAAAGGTTTGCCTAGCCGCAAATGCCGAATGATACGGACCAAAGTATTCAGCATCGTCATCTTTGCGCCTTCTGACCAGCTCAAGGCGTGGCCAACGTGCCTTTGGATCCAAACGCAGGTACAGGTAGTTTTTGTCATCCTTAAGTAAAACGTTAAACCTGGGCCGGTGGCGTTTTATCAGCTCATTTTCCAGGATTAACGCTTCCTTTTCGTTACTGGTCACCACGGTGTCGATTCGATCGAGGATTCCAGATAACAGTTTTACAAATGGCCTCGGATCTCCAGACTCCTGGAAGTAGTTAGAAACGCGGTTGTAAAGGTGAATAGCCTTGCCAATGTAAATTACTTTCCCCCCTTTATCTTTCATAAGATAAACCCCAGGCTCAGGGGGAATGTTTTGTAAAAAGCCCTCTATCTGTTTTGCATCCCAAGACATGTAGGTATGTTGTGAAAATGACAGCGCCCCGTCAACCAAAATCCACCACCCCAAACATCAATCACCTGCTGCCCTGCCCCCTGTCCCTGCCCCTGCCCCTGTCCCAGCCTGCTACCCTGCCCCCTGTCCCTGCCCCTGTCCCTGTCCCTGCCCCTGCTCCTGTCCCTGCCCCCGCTCCCATCCCAAAGCACAGGCGCACCAATACACCCCAATCACAAAAAACAGCAGATGATTCATTATCGACGGTCGAACGCTTGTGAATCGTGTGACTACTACAGCTTGCCGACCAGGGTAAATGAAATAA
>Ga0123335_1003672_pt1 | contig 21030 bp, 17 predicted proteins | sample BiotimSIPDNA_2_FD_89707 | JGI IMG/M metagenome (GOLD analysis project Ga0123335, IMG submission 89707) | Anaerobic biogas reactor microbial communites from Washington, USA - Biogas_R2 time_0 SIP DNA | ecosystem: Engineered > Bioreactor > Anaerobic > Unclassified | place: Washington, USA...
AATGAAAAACCCGAAATTGCCGTTTTGAAAGATGCAGACAGAAGCATAAACGGTATATCCTCATTCCTATGTATCGCACCCCAAGACGGCTATTACAAACTTACAGCCGACACCGAAACGGACAATTTTGAACTTTTGTCATACGGACTTGTTTCAAAAGAAAGCAATATCTATCTTGCAAAAGGCTTGAATTTCCTTGATTTTGATGCGGATATTTCAAATATTTCCATAGTGAAATCTGACAAGACAGATGACAATGCAAATGTGGATTTGGCAACCTGCACACTTCTTGAAAACGCTTCATATACCGACTATCTCGGCAATATAACAAGCGACGGCGGAAAGGCTCAATTTGAGTTTGATGCAGAAACCGACGGATATTATTATTTCACTTTCACTTATTCAAACAACGAAGAAGGCGGTCATCATCCCTATAATGTCGATTTAATCGAAGAATATCTGACGGTTGAGGTCGGTGATATAAAGGAAGATATTTTTATGCGTAATACTTATTCTTGGGAAACAACACGCACGGTAACAAAATGTTTTTGGCTTAATACGGGAACTCACTTGATAACGCTCTCACATACAAACGAAAATCCCATATTCAGTCATCTGAATTTAGCTCCCCGAATTTATGAAATTTCAATCAATAACGCTATATTAAATTAACGGAGGTTAGTTATGCAATACACAATCGAAGGTACTCCCTTACCCGTAGTCATCTGCACCTTAAATCCCGGTGAAACAATGATTACCGAAGGTGGCGGTATGAGTTGGATGAGTACAAACATGAAAATGGAAACCACTTCAGGCGGTGGTGCCGCAAAAGCTATCGGCAGAATGTTTGCAGGCGAGGCTCTCTTTCAAAATCGCTACACCGCTCAAAACGGTCCCGGAATGATTGCTTTCGCATCCAGTTTTCCCGGCTCCATTCGTGCTTTCACCATTGCTCCCGGTCAGGAAATGATACTTCAAAAAAGAGGTTTCTTAGCCGGTGAGGCAAACATTCAACTCTCAGTTCATTTCCAGAAGAAAATTGCTTCCGGACTGTTCGGCGGCGAAGGTTTCATCATGCAAAGAATATCCGGAAGCGGCACATTCTTTGCCGAGTTTGACGGTCATATTACCGAATATGTCTTAGCACCCGGTCAGCAACTTATTGTTGATACAGGTCATCTTGCCGCAATGGACGCAACTTGCTCCATAGATGTCCAGACCGTTCCCGGCGTTAAAAATGCTTTATTCGGCGGCGAAGGTCTGTTTAATACGGTTATCTCCGGACCCGGACGAATATATCTTCAGTCCATGCCGGTTTCTCGTATCGCCGGAGCCATTCGCCCCTACATATCCACAGCAAAATAAGATTTTCTTAATCGCTCTCTTTTGGGAGCGATTTTTCACAAATTATGCAAATCAGAAGTTAATCATAAAAAAACAGGAGGGTTTTATGTTCTTTCCCGATAAATTTTACAGAGGCAGAAGTGAATATTCAACTTTTCAAAAACACGTTCCTGCTCCGTATATGCGGACTAATCTGACTAAAACCGCTTATAAAGAGGCTTATATCACCATCTCCGGTTTAGGTTTTTATGACCTTTACATTAACGGAGAAAAAACTACCAAAGGCTTGCTTGCTCCCTATATTTCAAATCCCGACGACATTGTATATTTTGACCGATATGATGTTACGAACTTGCTTAACGACGGTGAAAATGCGATCGGAATTATCCTCGGCAACGGTATGCAAAATGCACCCGGCGGCAAGGTTTGGGATTTTGATATTGCTCGTTTTCGTAATGCTCCCTGCGTTGCCTTGGGTATAACCTATATTGACAATGACGGCAACGAAACGAATATTGACATTGGCGAAACATTAAAATGGCACGATTCTGCAATCCTCTTTGACGACCTGCGTGCAGGATGTTTTTATGACGCAAACTTGGAAATCGACAATTGGAATATGCCGACTTTTGATGATTCCGACTGGGAATTTGTAAACAAAGCCGACCGACCTCGCGGTGAATATCGAATTTGTGAGGCTCATCCGATTAAAATTTACGATGAATTTAAGGCAGTGAATATTCGTCCCGCAACACTCGACAAAAACTTTGACCAGAGAAGTTATATGAACATGCCCACTCATTTTGAAATTCACAAACGTGGAGAAGAGGGTATTCTCTATGATTTCGGTATCAATGCGGCGGGCGTATGCAGACTGAAAATCAACGCAAAAAAGGGACAAATTATCTATATCCAATTTTGCGAACTGATGACGACGAAAGGCGAACCATCATTTAGAAATTCGGGTTCATTTTTACCCGACGGCTACGGTGAAGTTTTGTATTACGTCTGCAAAGACGGCGAACAGGAATTTATCCCGCAATTTACGTACATGGGTTATCGCTATGCTCTTATTTTCGGTCTGGAAGCCGAACAGATTAAGGATGATGTTTTGACCTATCTTCGTGCAAATTCCGATTTTGTTGAACGCGGAAATTTCTCCTGCTCGGATGAAATGATGAACACACTCGGCAAAATGTCAAGAACATCCGTACTTGCAAACTTTTTCTACTTCCCCACCGACTGTCCGATTCGCGAAAAAAACGGTTGGACGGGTGATGCCGCCGTATCCTGCGAACACGTACTTCTTACTTTGGATGCCGAAAAAAGTTACCGAGAATGGCTCAGAAATATCTGCAAAGCACAAGACGACAGGGGAGCATTACCCGGAATTGTTCCCACAGGCGGTTGGGGCTTCCAATGGGGCAACGGTCCCGCTTGGGACAATGTTCTGACCGAACTTTGCTACCGTATTTATCGTATGCGTGGAGATTTAACTCCCGCCAAGGAATGCAGCGAAAACATCCTGCGTTATCTTTCCTATCTCGAAAGCCGACGAAAGAGCGACGGGCTTATCGCTATCGGTCTCGGAGACTGGTTGCAACCCGGAAAATATGCCGACCATGCGGATGCTCCGCTATTTGTAACCGATTCCGTTATCTCAATGTATATCGCCTATAAGTCGATGGTTTTGTTCGATGCTCTCGGTCTTAAATATCAAAAGACTTTCGCCGAAAGCATTTATAATTCCCTTCGTCAAGCCATTCGTGATAATATTATTGATTTTAACACCATGACCGTATATTCACGTTCTCAGACTGCTCAGGCTATATGTATGTATTACGGAGTATTTGAAAAGAGTGAATTAAAACAAGCGGGAGAGGTTTTAGTCAATCTGATACACGAAAAAGACGATCACTTTAACTGCGGGATGATTGGACTTCGTACCATATTCCACGTGCTGTCCGACATCGGCGAATCCGAACTTGCCTATAAGATGATTACCCGAAAGGACTATCCGTCTTACGGCATGATGGTTGAAAGAGGTTATACAAGTCTTGCTGAGGACTTCCTGCCAGACAAGGATATTGACCGTCCCAACTCCCTTAACCATCATTTCATGGGGGATATTGTCAACTGGTTCATTCAGAAAATCGTCGGAATTACTGTAAATCCTCGCGGAATCGGTGCCGATAATTTCAACATCGCTCCCAACTTCATCAGGCAACTTGACCATGCAAGTGCATTTTACGACGCTCCCTGCGGAAGAATTGAGGTTAAGTGGGAAAGAAAAGATAACGAGGTTGAACTTATTGTCAAGGCTCCCGAAATTGCAACCGGTTATATCATCGCTCCTCAAAACCACCGTTTTGTCGAAAAATCAGACCCCCGACATTATCTCAACGGTGCGGCTGTTTGCACACTTAAATCCGGTACGTATATTTTAACCGAAATTCAGACATTGTCATAAAAGCACTTTGCTTTGTTGAAAATAACAATTCAGTTTTTGACACTCGGACAAGTTTTTATCACATAAGAGTTTTCGGTACGATAACAAAGTATCTTCATCCCCCATAACTTCACCTTTTCAATATGACTGTGTAATTATTTTTCACAGTCATATTATATCACAAACTGAAAATCTTGTCAAGTAGGTTTCATAAAAATATTTTTCAATGCAATTTAATTTCATTTTCTTCTTCCGTCCCTCCCCTTAAAAAATAAATTTTTAGATTGTTGATTGGTGTTATTCATCAATGTTATTCCTTAATATTACTCCTTAATATTATTTGCCCCTATTTTTTGTACCTTTAACCCCTATTTTTTGTACCTTTAACCTCTATTTTTTACACCTTTAACCCATAAAATTTGTACCATTAACCCCTATTTTTTGTACCCTTAACCCATAAAAAATAACGGTTAATTTTTAATATATTCAAATGCAATTTAATTTCATCTTTTCCTTTCCGCCCTCATCAAACAAAAATTTCTTAAATTTTTGGAAGAGGATGATAAGTATCAATATTAAGTATCTCTTATCAGTATTACTTATCAGTATCATTTACCCGACAAAACTACGACGTTAACCCGACAAAACTACGACGTTCAAATAAATTCAAAAGAAAACGGCGGATGTAAAACTTGTCCTATCACTCCCTGCCGTAATAACAAAACAGCCCGCAAGAGGGCTGTTTGTATATTATTATTCCATGATATTCAGCAATGTGTTTGTGTATTCTAACAAACTACTCTTTTCTGTCCGGCTGTCGCTATGTGCGACAACTTTTTTATACGTATCTTTCACGCAATTCTTCGGGAGAAAGCGGGGATAAATCACCCGGAGCAATATCCAAAACGGTTTTGCAGCCGAAATTTTTACGCTCTGCATTGCGAATAACGGCTCTTGCATAAGCAACTAAAACACTTGCGGTAAATTCGGGGTTGGAATCAAGTTTCAGGCTGTATTCAACGATGTGATTATGTTCCTTGTTCTGACCTGTTTTTCCGGTGGTAATTACAAAACCGCCGTGCGGAAGTTTGTTGTGCTTATTTTTCATTTCGTTGGCACTGATAAAATAAACAGTAGTGTCATAATCGGCAAAATATCCCGGCATGGAGATAATTTCATCCTTAATTCTCTGCTTGTCTGCACCTCTCTCGGCAACGACATAGCAAACTCGCTTATGCTTTTCACGAGTGGTAAATTCAGGCATTTCATTTGCTCGCACGCGTTTAATCGCCTCATCAATCGGCACGGTGTACTGTCTTGCATCGACAACACCTTCGATTTTGCGAACAGCATCGGAATGACCTTGAGAAACTCCCTTGCCCCAGAAAGTATAATCACGTGAATCGGGCAAAATTGCCGTTGCAAATACACGATTGAGCGAGAACATACCCGGATCCCAGCCTGCGGAAATTAAAGCGGTGTGTTTCGATTTCTTCGCCGCTTTTTCGACTTTTTCAAAATGTTCGGAAATGTTTTTATGCGTATCAAAAGAGTCAACGACATTAAAATGTTGAGCAAGTTGAGGTGTCATTGTCGGGAGGTCTTTTGCCGAACCGCCGCAGATAATCACTACATCAATTTCATCTTTATATTTAAGAATATCATCAACCTTATAAACGGTTGCACCGTAAGTTTTTACCGTTTCGGGAGCACGACGGGAAAATACTCCGAAAACTTCCATATCGGGAGTTTCATTAACCGCAAGTTCGACACCTTTGCCCAAATTGCCGTATCCGTAAATCGCAACTTTTTTCATTTGAGCATATCCTCCATGCCATAAAGACCGGCAGGTTTCCCAAGCAGGAAATCGGCTGCCGCCAAAGCACCGTCGGCAAATAATGCACGGCTGTGTGCCTCGTGTTTTAATGTAAGTGTCTGAGAATTGGTGGATATATAAACCTCGTGAATACCCACAACATTACCCATTCTTATTGAATTTATGCCAATATCATTTTTCTCTCGTTTTCTGTTTCCGGCTCTGCCCAAATCGAATTTTGCATCGGGACGTACTTCCAAAATGGCATTGCCAATCGCAAGAGCAGTTCCCGACGGAGCATCAATCTTACGATTATGGTGAGCCTCGACTATTTCAATATCCGCATCGGGAAAAGCGGCAGCCGCCTGTTTTGCAAGTTTTATCAAAACCGCAATACCGACTGAATAATTTGCAGCATAGAATACGGGGATTTTTTCAGCCGCGTCTTTAATCGCTTGTTTTTCCTCATCGGTCTGACCTGTGGTTGCAAGAACTACGGGTATATTCTTTTTTATTGCATAATTAAGAAGTGGAATTGTTACTGAATGATGAGAAAAGTCAATGATAATATCACAATCGACATTCACCTCATCAAAACTCTCAAAACAAGGCACGGCTTCGTTGCCGGTAACTCCCAAAGATACTCCCGCAACGATTTTCTGATTATCTTTTGCACAACTTATAACATGGCGTCCCATCTCGCCGAGATAACCCGATAATAAAATTCTCATAGTTTTAACCTTTCAAATTGATTGATTGAAGGGCAAGCCCCTCTTTCATAATATAAATTTCCTCAAAATCGCTCTCGGAAAAGCAAAAAGGTATGTCCGCACGAGCGATGAGTATGTCGGCATCATTAAAATTTTGCGGTGCGTAATTTATATCGGAAGCAGGATAGAATATAACTAAAATCTTCCTGTTTTTCGCCGTAATCAATGCACCCGAAAAATCTTCATTTGTTTCAATTTCAACGGTCAAATTCTCCGTTTTTATGTTTTGGTATTGGAGAATACCGTCTTTGTGTGAAATTATTTTTCCTACATTAAAATTTTCTTTGATATATTCAGCACCGCCGCTTTCGGTAGCCTTGTCACGAGGAACAACGAGGGTGTCAATATTAAAATCAAGCGATTTTTGCAGTGCCTCAAAAAGAGAATATCGAATATTCTTATCCCCCGCACCGATAACAACCAAGTCTTTTTCGTCCTTAATCACTATGCAGGATGAATTATTTGCGGCGGGAAGAATAATACGAGGGGTAAAATAAAGTGCAATATTATATGCTGAAATTAAAATAACCGTCATTACCGAAATTGTGATAACCGCGGCAATCAACGGCGGCTTTCTTGACTTTTTTAACGTGGCAAGAATAAGTATTCCTGTTAAAATCAGCACCGTTAAAATAAGGAAAAATGGCTTGTCTATCGACAAAATACTCAAGGGTAATTTTGAGAATATGTCAACAACAAAAACTATAAATTTCGCAAAAATTCCCGCGATAAACAGCAATGGCTTTGCCAAAATTTCGACATTTAATGCAAGTGCCGAAATCCCCGAAACTATCATTGCAATTTCAGAAGGTACTGCAAGAATGAATGTGCAAATCGGGGCTAAAACGGAAGTATAGCCGAAATAAAACGCACAAAACGGCAGACATGAAACCGTTGCGGCGAGGGATATTCCCAATGCCTGCAAAAGTCGATAAACCGAAATGTGAATTTTTGTATTTTTGATTTTCTTTGTCAGTTTAGTGATGAAAACATCTATGTACGGAGCGAATACAAGTATTCCCAATGTCGAAACAGAGGACAAGGTCAATGAAATGCTGCCGGCACAATAGGGATTTGAAAGACAAAAAACAATAAGTGCTGCACCCAAAGAGTTTAGCGAATCGCTGTCTTCTGAAACCAATCTGCCGACATAGACGATAAACAACATTATTCCGGCTCGCACGGCTGACGGCGAAAATCCCGTCAATGCAATCAAAAACAGGATAATCAAAACGGACAAAAGCGTTTTCACATACCGATTAAACCGAAGTTTTGACAAAAATGAAAAGACCGCATAAGACCACACACTTAAATGCAGACCGCTTACCACAATAAGATGTGAAACTCCGCATAACAAAAATTTGTTGTAGAGTTTTTGGGGCATATTGTCCCGATTGCCGGTAAGTAATGCTGTCATAACCGATGCTTCATTTCGGGAGACATTCTTGTAAAAAAAGTCTTCGATATTCTTACGAAAAAGTTTGATATAATAAAGCAAATCCGGATTATCGGCAGGAATAATCTCCGCCTGTTCGGCATTCGCATAAGCACCTAAATATATACCCTTCGACTTATAGTTGTTCAAAGTCCCTTCGTTGTCTGAAATAATATAAGTATGTCGTGCCGTTACCCGAATTTCATCACAAGGCTTTGCTCCCAAATCGGCATAAACTAAAAGTCGTACCTTAAAATCAACCTCGTTTTCTCCGATTTTTGAGCAATTTATTTCGTAATAATGCTTTTCATCCTGAATTTTCGGAAAATCATTTATAGTTCCCGATAAAACCAAGTTCTCACCGACATTGTCTTTTGCCTTTGAATAAATCGTCTTTTCATATATTACAAACATCAATGACGAACAGAGAATGCTTGAAATAACGGCGATTACGGGCAATATGACCTTTTTTGTTTTATCTCGTTTGGTTATAAAAAACACCGAAAGTAAAATTACTGTGCATACAAACGCTACCATTAAAATTATAACGGCAGCTTTGGTATTGCAGAAATTAACCAATACAAAGAGCGAACTATAAAGCGAAAAGCCTAAGGTGGCGAGAATACGTCTCATCAGTTAAAGAACAAGGGAAGTTTCTCCAAAAAGATAATATCATCACGTTTTGCGGCATCGCCTTCTGCCAAAATAGCGGCGGCACCAACAATATTTCCATCGAATGATTCGACCAATTTAAGTACGGCATTCAATGATTCACCCGTTGAAATAACGTCATCAACAATAAGAACACGCTTGTCGCGAAGTTCCTCACCATCTGAACCGTCAAGATATAAACTCTGCGTTTTCGCTGTTGTGATTGAACGAACATCAATATGAACAGGCTCGTGCATATAAAGTTTTGCACCTTTGCGAGCAACAAAATATTTCTTGCCCGACTGACGGCTCATCTCATAAGCAAGCGGAATTGACTTTGCTTCCGGAGTAACGATAAAATCAAACTCGGGAACTCTTTCAAGAATCTCTTTTGCACTTGCAATGGTAAGTTCAACATCGCCAAAAATTACAAATGCGGCAATTTGGAGATGATCTGTTACTTTGCATAAGGGCAAATCTCGCTCCAATCCGGCTATTGTCATTCTGTGAAAATCTTTCATAATTATGCCTCCTTCTGCTTAACCGGCAGGCCAATCAAATTTTCTGCCGCCTAAAAGATGAAAATGAAGGTGCTTGACTGTCTGACCGCCCAATTCGCCGCAATTGTTCACTATTCTGAAACCGTCATCAAGTCCCTGTTCCTTCGCAATAACTGCCGCGACCTCAAAAATATGAGCAATAACCGCACTGTTTGATTCGTCAATATCGGCAGCACTTGCGATATGTGTTTTGGGAATGACGAGAATATGAACCGGAGCAGTCGGATTTAAGTCCTTAAACGCCAAAACCGTATCATCTTCATACACCTTTGTGCTCGGAATTTCACCGGCAACTATCTTACAAAAAATACAATCCATAATGACCTCCTTACCAATGTGCCGCACCGCATTCACAGTAGCGTTTGTCCGTTATATTAAAAATTTTCCAAAAGAATACTCGTATTTTCCAGAAGAAAAGCCTGAATTTAGAATCAGAATGACATTTGCATTTACAGTTTTCAACCGGAATTACTCCGCAACGCGAACACACTCCGTCAACATAATCATGCCCCAAAGCATCAATAACTTCCTGATAAACCAAGATTTGACCGCATTCACTGCATTGTTCGCCGTCAGTCAAGCCGGTTAAGGTGCAAGTCGGCTCATAACCGTTAATTTTAACAGGAGTATGAACATGACCGAGCGGCTCAATTACTTGTTGTTCAATCAAAATAGCACCACAGGTCGAACATATTTCTCCGTCAGTAAGTCCCGGTTCTGTTTCGGTTGCGGGATAGCCCTCAATTTTTACGGGAGTATGGGTATGACCAAGTGGCTCTATTACTTGTTGTTCAATTAAAATAATTCCACAGACAGAACATTTTTCTCCATCGGTAAGTCCCTGCTCTGTCTCCGTTGCAGGATAACCCTCGATTTTAACGGGAGTATGTTCATTTGTCTTTTCAATCGTTCCGCTGTTTAATATCGTTTCACAGACGGTGCATATCGTATGCCATTTGCCCTCATCTTTGCAGGTAGCAATTTCATCAATAATAGGCTCGCTCTCAGTGTGTCCGTATTTGCAAGCATTATAATTAAAACTTATCGCATCGCAAACAGCATCCTCAAAAAATCCTACTTTTTCACAATTTTGAGCAACAACACGTAAAGTGATATTTTCCAATTCGGCAGTCGGATTTGTTAAAATAATCGTATCGCCGTTTATCGTAACCATTTCGGCATAGTCCGAAAAATCAGCGGGAATATTTATATAATCCATTCCGTTTTCGGAATATTGCCAAGTATAAGTCATGTTGTAATCGTCAACTGTCGGACGGAAAATTGTCAAAGTATCGGAAAGTTCATAATCTATAACATCATTTTGTGCATCCGCAAAAACAGGAGCGGATACTATTTTATATGTATCGGGAAAACGAGACAAGGCTCCCTGCGTAATCGTACCCTTGTTATAAATCGTTGCCGTTCCCAGATAATCGAAATATTCTCCGTGATAGTTCTTTATTCCGATTATACCGTCGTCGTAATTATAGATAACCGTATCGTTAAAAGTAATCGGTTTAGAATAAGTCGTGATTGAGCCGTGGTTATTTATTGTGCAACTTGAGCCGTAATTTCCGAAAGAAAGCATACCGTAGAGATTTACGTCGGCATTAAATAACTCACTCAATGATGAAAAGACCCAGGCGTGTTTACGGACAGTTAAGGTAAGCGAATAATTAGTCCCTTTACCAAACATAAAATAATGAGCCGTACCTTCACTTAAACATCCGTTTTGCGAATCAAAATGATAACCATTAAGGTACAATTGATTGCCAGCCCCCAAAGATCCCGAAACAAATTCAATACAATATTTAAGTTCTTCCGGAACTTCATAAGCGGAGGAGTTAAAATTTGTACTGAAAGTATGAGTGATTACGGTATCGGTTATAAAGTTTTCTTCGTGATTGACAAAAGAAATATCTTCTCCGACAACCGTATCAAAAAATTCGGGTTCTAAATTGAACACACAGCGGAGTGTAACATTCTTAAGTTCATCTGTTACACCGATAATAATCAAATCATTTGTATTTTCACCGGTAAAGCCCGTACAGTATATGCTTTTGAAAGCGTCATCCAATTCTGAATAATTTTCACCGTCAACGGAATACTGCCATTCAAGCGGAATATTATCTTCAAATCCGCCTGAAACAAGAATATTTCCGCCGACTACATATCTGTAATTGGTCTTTATATCCGGATTTGCAACAGGTTGATTTAGTATTGTTATGCCATCGCTCATAATTGCAAGTGCCGACGGTGTGATTGTTCCCTTGTTATAAATTACACCGCTGCCGGAAATGGTGTGTTCGTATGGATATTCAGCACCGTCATACTTCGTGACAGTATCAATCGTACCGTCCGGATAGTTATAAATCACACCGTTAAAGACAAAATTACCACTTTTATCGTCATTGCGTTTATACGGAGCAATAATCCCGTGGTTTTCGATTTTGCTCGTATCTGAAAATATTCCGTCAGTGATAATCCCGTAACTTTCAATAGATCCGTTATATATGTAATCGGAGAACATTCCGAAATATGCACCTTCAGATAAATATGCAGAAACTCGTGCAGGAACATCAATCTTAAAACCAAAATAATTGGTATATCCCGGTCTTATTTGACCATTTTTTATATAATACGCTTGTTTCTTAAATATAAAATGATTTATGCTGCAGTCATAAGTAAAATTATCATCTTTAAAATAATTGTCTGAGCCTAAATAGCTCACCGTATCAAAAGATGCATCATCAGGGAATCTTGAAGCAGTTAAATTAAGCAGCTGACAATCCATTCCCGGAATCTCAAAAGAATTTGTTGTGACAGAAAAAACAGAGAAAATCAGGCAAATCGCCAAAACAACAGATACAAGTTTTTTCATAATGTCCTCCGAACTGTAAAATAGAATCTTCGATATAATTTTATGCTAAAATATTTTCAACAGCTGCAAGTGCCTCATCAATTTTGGAAACATCCTTGCCGCCAGCCATTGCCATATCGGGTTTTCCGCCACCTGAACCGCCGGCAATCTGAGCAATCTGACGGACAATATTGCCTGCATTTGCACCGTTTTTGACTGCCTCTTTACCGCAACCAACACAGAAAGTGAGTTTTCCGTTTGCGGTGGATGCAAATACTGCTACAATATTTTCGTTGTCTGATTTTGCATTGTCAGCCAAAGATTTAAGGTCATTTGCCTGTACATCACCGACATTTGCGGTAATTACATCAAACTTGCCGACCTTCTTTATATCGGAAAGCATAGATTTGCTTTTAATAGCGGAAATTTCATCGCGAGCCTGTTCAAGTTGTTTTTCAAGAGTTTTTACATCAGCTACAACGGCGGCGGTCTTTGTTGCAATTTCATTAACCGAATTGATTTTAAGAATAACCGCAGTATCAGCAAGTAGTCTATCCTTTTCAGCAATATATTTAAGTACACCTTCGCCGGTTATACCCGTAATTCTGCGAACACCTGCTGCGATACTTGATTCGGATATTATTTTGAAAAGTCCTAATCGTGATGTATTGTCAATGTGCGTACCGCCACAAAATTCGGCGGAGAAATCACCGACACGAACTACGCGGACAACATCGCCGTATTTCTCCCCGAAGAGAGCAACCGCACCGATATTTTTAGCTTCTTCGATAGGCATTTCCTGCATTGTTACCTGAGAATTACTGAAAATATATTCATTTACAATATTTTCAACCTTTTCAATTTCTTCTCTTGTCATAGCAGAGAAATGAGTAAAATCAAATCTGACTTCCTCGTGGTTTACATAGGAACCTGCTTGCTGAACATGAGAGCCTAATACTTCACGAAGTGCGGCATGTAAAAGATGGGTGGCAGTATGATTTCGCATTGTTGCAAGACGAGTTTTCTTGCATACGCTTGCCTTTACGACATCTTTGACCTTAATTCCGTCACCCGACACCACATTCGCCGCGTGAAGATATACGCCTTCCACAGTCTTTGTGGTATTGCTAATATCGGCAACAGTTTCGCCGACTGTTATCTTACCAATATCACCGACTTGTCCACCGCTTTCGGCATAGAAAGGAGAGGTGTCAAGAATAATTAAACCGCTTTCATCCTGAGAAATGAAGTCAACTCTTTCGCCGTCTTTGAGAATTGCAAGAACTTTTGCATCCGCTTTAAATTCAGTATAACCTACAAATTCAGTCTTTGGCAAGTCGGATACATATGCACCGGTATTCTTCCATGCATCAGCACCTGCATCCTTACGTGCTGCCCTTGCAGTATCACGCTGATTCTTAACAAGAGCCTTAAATCTGTCCTCGTCAACGCTCATACCCTTTTCTGCAAGTATCTCTTTTGTCAAATCAATCGGGAAACCGAATGTATCGGAAAGCTTGAATGCATCATCACCGCTTAATACTTCCGAATCCGTGTTTTCAATCATATCTGAAAGGAGTTTAAGACCGCTGTCAATAGTTTTTCCGAAGTTTTCTTCTTCAACGGAAATTATCTTAACAATGTAATCCTGCTTATCAACAAGTTCCGGATAAGCGGACGCGTTCTCGGCAATAACAGTAGCAGCAACTTCAGCAAGGAAGGGACGCTCAATACCAATCAACCGACCGTGACGGGCGGCACGGCGGAGAAGTCTGCGAAGAACATAGCCTCTGCCCTCATTTGAAGGTATAACACCGTCACCAATCATAAATGTTGTGCTTCTGATATGATCTGTTATAACACGAAGTGAGACGTCACTCTTTTCGTCCGTATGATAATCGACTCCCGAAATACGAATGATATGCTTCATGATATTCTGAACCGTATCAACTTCAAAGAGGTTTGCAACACCTTGACTGATGCAAGCAAGACGTTCCAAGCCCATGCCGGTATCAATATTCTTTTTTTCAAGAGGGGTGTAGTTATTGTTTCCGTCGTTTTCAAACTGTGTAAAAACAATATTCCAGAACTCTACGAAACGATCACATTCACAACCCACTTTGCAATCGGGAGACCCGCAACCAAATTCTATACCACGGTCATAATAAATCTCAGAACAAGGACCGCAAGGACCGGCACCATGATCCCAGAAGTTGTCTTCCTTACCGAAACGAACCATATGATCCGGAGCCACGCCAATTTCATTGACCCATATATCATAAGCCTCATCATCATCAAGATATACGCTGACATAAAGCCTGTCAACATCCATCTCCATAACTTTCGTGCAAAATTCCCAAGCCCAGTCTATTGCTTCACGCTTAAAATAATCTCCAAATGAGAAATTGCCGAGCATTTCAAAATATGTGGCATGACGAGAGGTTATACCGACACGCTCAATATCAGGTGTGCGGATACATTTCTGGCAAGTTGTAACACGGTTTCTGGGCGGAGTTATTTCGCCGGTGAAATACTTCTTCATCGGTGCCATACCTGCATTTATAAGTAATAAACTCTTGTCATCCTGAGGGATGAGCGAGAAGCTCGGTAATCTCAGATGACCTTTTGATTCAAAAAATGCAAGAAATTTTTCTCTTATCTCGTTTAATCCTAACCAATACATAAATTACTCCACTTTAGAAAATAAAACTTCACTATATTGTATAACTTTTACAAAGTATTGTCAAGTCGTTTCAGTCTGTTTACAAAAAATTTTCAAATAAACTGTTGACAAGTGTATAACTTTGGGTTATAATGACTGTGTAAAATGATCATAGGAGGTTGTAATGAAAACTTTTAACAAAATTATTGCCCTTATCCTGTCAATCATCATGATCGGTTCTGCCGCTTGCATGATTGCCGTTGCCGAAAATGGTGAAGAAGAAGCAACAACAGCAGTTGAAGAGACCTCAACTGAAACCGTTGAGGAAGAAACCACCAAAATTCATGTCAGTTCCTGGAGACAGTTACAGTTTGCTATCATATTCAAACTCTTTGATAAGATTATGAAATTCTTCCAAGACCTTTTCAGTGGTCAACGCACTATTGATTTCGGTGCACTTTTCGGTTAAAATAATAATGCCACTTCTTTACGAAGTGGTTTTATTATTAAAAAGATGGTCGAAAGATCTCTTTTTTTATTTGGTAACTATATATCCAAACTGTTGAGCAAATCACGAAGAGAGACAAGATCTTCTTTTGTAAGAGTAACGCCCTTTGTCATTTTTTCATGATCGGGGGACCAGTCACGAATATCGTACTTAGGCTCATTACCACTCCAGCTGATGAGGTTAAGCTCTTTTTTCCAACCTCTTGTGCCCTCGGAAATAACGCCGAGATTTTCAACGATGTCATAAGAAAAGTCTGCCATGTTAATTCTCCTTTATATTTTTTCAAAAAATGTATTTAACGCATCAAAATTGGTAAGTTCTATTAAACCCTTATCGCAAGCAGCTGCAAGTTTAGGCTCAATCGGGAGCTTTGCCGTAAGTTTTATATCATAATTTGCGGCAATTTCATCCAACTTACCTTCACCAAAAACATGAATTTCTTTACCACAATCGGGACATTTTACATAACTCATATTTTCAACTATACCAAGTACGGGAACATTCATAAGTCCTGCCATTTTAACAGCTTTTTCAACTATCATCGAGACAAGTTCCTGTGGACTTGTAACAATTACAATCCCGTCAACCGGCAGGGATTGGAACACCGTAAGCGGAACATCACCCGTTCCGGGCGGCATATCGACGAACATATAGTCAACATCGTTCCAGATTACGTCTGTCCAGAATTGTTTGACCGTTCCGGCAATAATCGGTCCACGCCATACAACCGGATCACTCTCGTTTTCAACCAAGAGATTTAATGAAATAATCTCAATTCCGGTAGCCGTGCGAACGGGGAAAATACCGTTTTCGTCTCCCATTGCCTTCTCTTTTATACCAAAAACTTTGGGAATTGAAGGACCGGTAATATCAGCGTCCAAAATAGCCGTCTTATAACCCTGTCTTTGTGCCGTCACAGCCAATAAACTCGTAACAAGTGACTTTCCGACACCACCCTTACCGCTGACAACAGCAATAATTTTCTTTACATTTGTAAGTTCATGAGGCTTTTCAAGGAAACTCTCCGGATCCTTTGCACTGCATTTCAATTCACATGAACTACAATCGTGAGTACAACCCATTTTCTACATATCCTCTATTTGATTTTCATTGAAATATCCATTGCTTTAACTGAATGAGTCAACGCACCGACTGAAATGATATCCACACCGGATTCCGCGACATTTCTGATAGTTTCCAATGTAACATTGCCGCTTGCTTCAGTCAATGCCCGTTTGTCGATATATTCAACGCATTTTTTCATATCCTCAACACTCATATTGTCAAGCATAATTATATCCGCGTTAACGGCAACCGCTTCTTTTACTTCGTCAAAATTACGGGTTTCAACCTCAATTTTAACGGTATGTCCGATTTTTTTTCTCAAAGTATTGACCGCTTTTGTTATGCTTCCGCAAGCGTCAATGTGATTATCTTTAAGCATTGCACAGTCGGACAAATTAAAACGATGGTTGCACCCGCCGCCGCAAGTAACGGCATATTTCTGTAAAGCACGAAGCATCGGTATCGTCTTTCTTGTTTCGGCAACACTTGCATTTGTGCCGGCAATCGCTTTAACACACGCATTGGTCGCAGTTGCAACACCGGACATCATCTGAAGCAGATTAAGTGCGGTACGCTCGCCCTCAAGAAGGTGAAGCATTTTCCCGCCGAAATCCGCAATCAAGTCGCCCTTCTTAATTTCATCACCGTCGTGCTTATAAACATTTGCGTAAAAACTGTCATCCAAGAGTTCAAAAACTCTCATTGCGACATCAATTCCGCATAAAACCCCATCTGCTTTGGCAACAAAATATGCCTTGCCCTCCTGAGTTTCGGGAATGGTATAAGCACTCGCAACATCAAGATAATTTATATCCTCTTTTATTGCGTTTTTGATAATGTCATCTATATAAAATTTATTTAATATCATAATAATCAAGCGTTATTCAAAATAATATACGCACAGGTAGCCATAGAGAGAGCCTCACAATATTCAACTGTCTTTGCGTACTTTCCACCTTTAAGACGCATAAGAATCGCTTCAATCTGCTGTTTCGCAACTCTCATTCTGCCTTCATCCGGCACCACGAAATAGGCTCGCTGCATGAGATTTTTTATATCCTCACGGATATTTGCAGGCAACGGTGCTCCGCTGTAATCAAGTGTATACGGATGTTCAGGAACTGACGGAAAAATTCCGCTGCTCATACATCTTATAATATCTTCGGCAGCATGTCTTGAAAACACAAGTGCCTCCAAAAGTGAATTGCTTGCCAAACGATTTCTGCCGTGAACTCCGGTATTTGAACATTCGCCACAGGCATAAAGCCGAGGAACATTCGTCTTTGAATCCGCATCAACTTCAATTCCGCCCATCAAGTAATGCTGGCAAGGGAAGACGGGAATCAAATCTTTTGCAATGTCAATACCCTTTTTCAGACAACCTGCCCGAATACCCGGAAACCGATTTTTCAAAAACTCCTCATCCTTATGGGTAATATCGAGATAGAAATTATTGCTGCCGGTACGACGGCTTTCCAAAATAATCGACATTGAAACAACATCACGAGGAGCAAGTTCAAGCCGGGGATCATATCTGTCCATAAATCGTTCTTTATGGCAGTTAAGTAGATATGCTCCCTCGCCACGCACCGATTCGGAAATCAGGAATTGTTCCCCATCATCCGAATTAAATGCTGTCGGATGAAACTGTATATATTCTAAATTTTTGATTCTTGCACCACATTCATAAGCAATTCTTATTCCGTCACCGGTTGCCGATTTCGGATTGGTTGTATACTTATAAATCCGACCGATACCGCCGGTTGCCAATATACAAAAACTTGAAAAGACGCAATGTGGCTCACCGTTAATCAGAAGTTCGGCACGGAATCCGCTGCGAACTGGATTCAATGACACCAAGACAGCATTTTCAACAAGTTCAATATTCTCGGCATCTTCACATTTTTGCTGAAGGACACGCACCATTTCGGCACCCGTTGTATCCTTATGATGAACAATACGCCGTCTGCTGTGTCCGCCCTCAAGGGTTTTGCTCAATTTCCCTTTTTCATTTATGTCAAACTGAACGCCCCAGGAAATAATCTTACGAACATCATCGGGTCCCTCATGAACAAGCATTGTAACAGCCTCAGTGTTGTTTGCATTTCGACCGGCAGTTAAAGTATCTGCATAATGCAAGTCAAAACTGTCGTCCTCAAAATCTAAGACGGCAGCAACTCCACCCTGAGCCAAATTGGAGCTACAAGTGGTTTTTTCGTACTTAGAAAGCACCAAAATGTTGACATCATCAGGCAAGTTAAGTGCTGCATAAGTTCCCGCAACACCCGCACCGACAATGAGAACATCATAAACCTTACTTTTTGTCAGTCCATTCATAAGAGAGCAACGATCCTACAAAAACATTAGTTAAATTTTAAGAATTGAGCTTGCAATCAAAATCTGAGCAAGGTAGTAAGTAATATGGTTTGCAAGAACATATGGCGGTGTATTCTTATTCTCGCCGAAATATGTACCACAAAGGATAAAGTCGGAGATTAAGAATAACAAACTGCCTAAATAAAGCATTACTGTCGCATCTGCATATTTGTTGGTAATCATAATGCCTAAACACATTGTTGAGAAGAATACCAAAATGCCGGCGTAAACAACAGAAATTGCTTTGAACTTTCCATACTTAACACCCATTCTTCTTTCGTTGAAAAGAATGAAAAGAGCAGCAATGGCACCGAAAGCAATTGCAAGAAATACAACCCAAATCGGGAATACCATACAATTCCAAAGCATCACAAGATACATCACATGGCAGAATATAAATGAAGCAAATCCCGCAAAAGTGAAAGCATCCGTCTTGTCAAGGACAATAAACTTAAGGTCAAGGAAAATATCACCGATAAGTCCGGCAACGAGACCTACAAGAATAAACAGCGACCAGCGATTAAATGTCTGGTTGACAATAATACCGGCCGGATCCTGAAGTCTGTCAAAAACTGCGGCAACACCAAGCATAACAAATGCAAGGCTGGCACCTGTCTTTGAAAATGCTCCGGGAAGACCACCCTTTTTGACTCTCAATACAAGAAACACTACTGTAGCAATCAAACTGATTACAAGTGCATAATAAAACATATCGTTCTCCTTAAATGTATTTACCTAAAAATTCAAATACTTTGGGCCAATAAAGTTCAGGATGCTTTTCCTGAGATTCAACATGTCCGGCATCCGGTACCGCCAATCGATCTTTTTCAACCTCAGCGGCGTCATACAGAGTATCCATCATCCAGAACGGAACGAAATCGTCTTTCATACCGTGAATGAACAATGTCGGCAACTTTGATTTCTTAATCTGATCAATCGGAGCAACTTCTTTTAAATCATAACGACCAATCAATTTTGTGACAGTTCTTGCAGCATGAAGCGGAATATGGGGAGAAATATGAAGAATATTCTCAGCAATCGCCGTTCCCATATCGTAAAGCGTGGTAAATCCGCAATCTTCAATGCAACATTTTACGTTTTCGGGAAGTTCCTCACCGGAGACCATTATAACCGTAGCGGCACCCATAGATGCACCGAAAAGTGCAATCTTTGCGTCAGGTTCAATCATAACAAGATAATTAAGCCAGTCAATAACATCAAATCGGTCTTCCCAGCCCATAGTAACACGTTTTTTCTCACTCTTGCCGTGACCGCCTGAATAGGGAAGTAAAATATTATAACCTTTTTCGTAGAAGAATTTGGAATACTTACTCATTCCCTGCGGCCAATTTGTCCATCCGTGACAAATAACAACCCACTTGTCTGTCGGCTCGGGCTGACGAATAATCTCTGCGTAAAGTTGTTCCCCTCTTAATGAGATTAACTTCTGCTCCTGCGGTTTGATATAGGCATACCATCCTTCATAATCTGCAGGATCATTCTGACCGTTTTTGAAAACTTCATATTCGTCAACACTTAATGTACGAACATAATGGTCGCGATTTACGCTCTTTTTCGAGAGCAATGCAGCATAGAATGCAGCACCGATACCCATGTATGCGGCACCTGCACCGATTCCCAGCCCTAATGCGGTCTTTGCTACCTTTGCTATTTTCTTTTTACTCAAAATATCACCCAATTTCGATAATTTCACATATATACATAATGTTATTATATATCATAGTTTCGAAAAAATCAAGATAAATTTTACAAAAACTTGCTTTTTTATTAAAAATCTCTTAATATGTATGTATAACACAAGTTTTTAACACGAAAATTTATATCGGAGGACATTTTGAATACAATAAAAAAGGCTTACGAATACCTCAATCGCCTTACTCCGCTTAAAATCGATTGCGGAAAGTTTTGCAATGCCGCTTGTTGCAAAGGGGACGAAAATACCGGAATGATTTTGCTCCCGAATGAAGAATTTATTTGCGACTTCGGAAATATAAAATCAGACACAGACAGAAATAAAATCATCATATGTAACGGCGAATGCGACAGAGAAAAAAGACCGTATTCTTGCCGGATTTTCCCATTATTCCCCTACACGACACAGACGAAAAACGGAGTAAAAATTGAAATAAAAATCGATCCACGAGCCGCAAATGTTTGTCCGCTCAATGATATAAAAATGATGGACAAAAACTTCATACGAGCCGTCCGAAGATCTGCAAAAATTCTTGCAACGGATAAAGAATATCTCCGATTTTTAACCGAAACAACTTCCCTGCTGAAAGAGATTGAACAGTTGAAAAGCCTGCTCAATCTTTGATTAATTGCTTTTTTCTTTTTTCAAGTTGTCAAAAAACAGAACTTGATTTTTCTTTTTTTATTGGATATAATAGCGAAAGTCGCTTCGGGGTGTGGCGAAGTTTGGTATCGCGCTTGGTTCGGGACCAAGAAATCGCAGGTTCAAATCCTGTCACTCCGACCATTGAAGAAATTGTAGTATATCGCAAAAATGCGAT